>JAEEGF012484776.1_pt1 | contig 58834 bp, 47 predicted proteins | sample 9134171 | NCBI WGS metagenome assembly JAEEGF01 (sample SAMN16246542, study PRJNA631951) | gut metagenome | biome: gut microbiome; feature: rumen; material: AP-attached | host: Bos | place: Iran: Karaj | collected 2018-10 | reverse complement strand
CCTTTGCAAGGGGGAGAATGAAAACACATAGCAGCCGCAAAGGTAACTCATTCCCCCCCTTGTAAAGGGGGGGCAGGGGGGGGATTCACTCTGCGCAGATGGATCCCCCTCTAACTCCCCCTTTGCAAGGGGGAGAATGAAGTTACTGCAAGCCTTTGCTTGTAACTGTCATGGTACATTCTCAGGTGGAGTCGGCTTGCTCCAATATGTACGGGCACACTATCGGGTGATTGCGGATAATCATAAAAGCCTTTGTCTCTGCGTTGAAATCCATAGCAAAGTATTGTCTTTAACTCCTTTAACTCCCTTAATTCCTTTAACTCCAAAACTTGCGAAAGTTGAATTACTTCAACAAAAGTCTTTAACTCCTTTAACTCCAAAACTTGCGATAACGGGGCGACAGCATCAATCGTGTGATACTGTCGCCCCGTCGGTGTTTATCATCAGATATCAGATAACGTGCAACACGCCCATGGCGTAGAGCAGCGCATAACCCAGCACCATCGAGATGATGCCCACGATGATGCCAATGCGCGCCATCTCCTTCTGCTGCACCAGGTTGGTGGCATAGGCCAACGCATTGGGAGGCGTCGAGATGGGCAGCACCATGGCGCTCGACGAGGCGATGGCCACACCGATGAGCACCGTCGACGTGCCACCGATGGCATCGAGCTTGTCGCCCATGGCCGAGCACACCACCACGAGGATGGGCATCAGCAGGGCAGCGGTGGCCGAGTTGGAGATGAAGTTGGAGAGCAGGTAGCAGATGATGCCCGAGAGGATGAGGATGAACAGCGGTGAGAAGTCGCCGAAGGGGATGCTCTTCACGGCCAGCGCTGCCAAGCCCGACTGGTTGAGGCCATAGCCCAGGGCGAAACCGCCGGCCACCATCCAGATGACGCTCCAGTTGATCTCCTCCAAGTCCTTACGGCTGACGATGCCCGCCATGGAAAAGACCACAAAGGGAATGAGCGCTACAGTATAGCTGTTGATGCCCGTCACAGAGTCGAGCAGCCACAGCAGAACGGTGACGATGAACGTGATGATGACAATCTTCGACTGCAAGCCCTTCTTCATGCCGCCCTCAATGTTCAGCTCGATGGTCTTCTGAGTGAAGGGGAACATTTTCTTCAGCAGCATCCAGCCGATGAACAGCAGCAGGACCACCAAGGGCACCATGAACATCATCCACTGTCCGAAGCCCAGGCCGAGGTTCAGGCCCTCCGGGTCGTTCAGGTATTTCAGGGCTATCGTGTTCGGCGGCGTGCCGATGGGCGTACCCATGCCGCCGAGGTTGGCAGCCACGGGAATACTCAGCGCCAGGGCGATGCGGCCCTTGCCCTCAGGCGGCAGCTGCTTGAACACTGGGGTGAGGAATGTCAGCATCATGGCTGCCGTGGCCGTGTTGGACACAAACATCGAGAACAGGCCGGTGATGAGCAGGAAGCCCAGCAGCACCATCTCGCTCCGTGTGCCGAAAGGCTTCAGCAGCACCTTCGCCAGCTGGGCGTCGAGGCCGGTCTTCGTGGCAGCAATGGCCAGGATGAAGCCACCGATGAACAGCATGATGACGGGATCGGCGAAGCACGCCATGACGCCCTTATACGAGAGCAGCGGCCCCACATCGTCGGGATTGCACAGCCACTTCACGCCCGAGTCGCTGCAGAACAGCAGCATCAGTCCGATGATGGACACGCTGGTGGCCCACGACGGCACCACCTCCATCACCCACATCAGCGTGGCAAAGGCAAAAATGGCGATGATGCGCTGCTGCACCGTGTTCAGCCCCTCAATGCCGAATGATTCACTTGGCAGATTCCACAGCACGAGCGTCACCAAGACGATGACTGCGGCCTCTATCCATTTCTTAAAAACCCTACTGGGATGATACCTCTTCTCATGGTTGAGCTTGTGGTAAGCATCAATGAGATGGTATCCGTTGAAACTCTTAAACATATATATTTAGAATAAAAACTTAAACAAACGAGACAAACAGTCCGCGAAAGACCTGTTTGTCTCATTTATCAATTGTTCCACTCTGTGGATGTCTTACTTGCCGTGGCGCTCGTCGCTGACGGTCAGCTTCTTGCGGCCCTTGGCACGGCGGCTGGCCAGCACGCGACGGCCGTTCTTCGTGGCCATGCGCTCGCGGAAGCCATGCTTGTTCACGCGGCGGCGATTGTGGGGCTGAAATGTTCTTTTCATCGTTTAATTCCTTATTATAATATTATTGTTGTTTGATAATTTTACTTGACATAATAACCCTATGCGGGCTAACGGGCTGCAAAATTACTCCTTTTTTTTCAATTGTGCAAGTTTTTCCCAAAAAAATATGGATTATGAATAACGAATTAAGAAATATTTTGTACCTTTGCACCCGAAATCAACATCATAAGGACTATATTTATATGATTAACTCACAAGACATCAAGAAAGGAACGGCCATCCGCATGGACGGAGGCATTTGGGTTTGCATCGATTTCCAGCACCGCAAGCCGGGTAAGGGTAACACCATCATGAACATCAAGCTGAAGAACGTCAGCGACGGTCGCGTTTTGGAGCGCCGCTACAACATCGGCGAAAAGCTGGAGGACGTCATCATCGAGCACCGCGACTACCAGTACCTCTACGAGGACCAGTCGGGCCGCATCTTCATGAACAACGAGACCTTCGAGCAGATTCCCATTGCCAACGACCTAGTCATCGGCCATGAGTACATGAAGGAAGGCGACACCGTATCGGTGGTCAGCGACACGACCGACGGCACCATCCTCTATGCCGAGATGCCCGTGAAGACTGTCCTGCGCGTCACTCACAGCGAGCCGGGCATCAAGGGCGACACAGCCACCAACACGCTGAAGCCCGCCATCCTGGAGACTGGCGTAGAAGTGCGCGTACCCCTGTTCATCAACGAGGGCGACCTCATCCAGGTGGACACACGCGACGGTTCCTACCTGGCCCGCGCCAAGGAGTAAAGCCTGCCCACAGCAGAAGAAAAATCGGGGGAAGAGTGCAGCAGTGCACGCTTCCTCCGATTATTTATTCAACTTTCGCAAGTTTTGGAGTTAAAGGAGTTAAGGGAGTTAAAGGTGTTAAAGACAATAGTTTTGCAATGGATCTCAACCCAGAGACAAAGGCTTTTCATGGAGAGTCATTTGACTTTAACTACTTTAACTCCTGAAAGTCGAGCGAATGAGAAACTTGAATGAGGTGATTGGGCACACTTGAAGATTTCAGTTCTATCCAACTTCGAGTATCGGATGAAATGAGGAATGCAAAGTTGTGGAGATAACAAAATCATGTAAAACGAACATTTTTCTTCCAATATATTCGTGTATTTGGAATAAATACATTACTTTTGCAGCATGAATGAATTAATTCGAGAAATAATATATTCAGAGGAGTACAAAGAATACTACTCCCAACTGGACGCCAAGACTCAGACAAAGTTCAACTATTTAGAACAAATGATAAAAACACAATATGTAGTAAGCAAGAAGTTTGTTAAGAAGTTAGAAGGGACTGAGTTTTACGAAGCACGAATATCTGTTGGTACGAATGAATATCGCTCCATAGTTTTTGCGATAGAGACTATGAGTTTCATGGAGAGTAAAAGAGTGTTGTTTCTCAATTCTTTTTTGAAAAAAGATACGAAGCAATATAAAGGTGAGATAGAACAAGCAAGAACAATATTAATGAAATATATAAGTGAGGAGGTTTGATTATGATTAAGTTGGATGAAAAGAAATTGGCAAAACTGACAACATCTTCGCAGCATTTTGATGAAAAATACGGGCCTGTAGGGTCTCCCTCTCGTGTAGAGTTTGAGGCGAAGGCTAAAGCTTGGTACTATGCAGAAATCTTGCGTGATGAACGTAAGCGTCAGAAACTGACCCAACAGCAATTAGGCGAACGCATAGGCAAGAAGCGTGAGTATATTTCTTCGCTTGAGCAGGGACAAACGGATATGCAACTATCTACATTTATGCTTATAGCTAATGCACTTGGGCTAAGATTCTCTTTGGTTGTCGGGTAGAGCCCCCAACCCGATATATTCTATATATTTCATGCCGGTAATTGTTTTATTCACTCTTTCTTCTTTCGTCTCATGATTTTGTGCTACCTTTGCACACCTATTCAATAATTATATTCAACTTTCGCAAGTTTTGGAGTTAAAGGAGTTAAAGGAGTTAAAGGAGTTAAAGACAATAGCTTTGCTATGTATTTCAACCCAGAGACAAAGGCTTTATTATGGAGAGTCATTTGTCTTTAACTCCTTTAACTCCTTTAACTCCTGAAAGTTCTTCGCAGAGCGAAGCGGCAAGGCCGAGCGGAGCGAATGCGAAACTTGAATACTTTACATTTCGGACTCCTCGTCCGAAGCCTTCAGACTGTCTCTTCTATGCCACGTCTCCGATAAATCTTCCATCCTAAGAGGGCAACGACAATGGTCATCAGGGGGCTGAGGATATTGAAGAAGCAATAGGGCAGATAGACCACGGTGGGCACGCCGAGAACAGTGCTCTGGGTCAAGCCGCAGGTGTTCCAAGGCACAAGCACAGAGGTGACGGTGGCAGAGTCTTCGGCTGTGCGGCTCAGCAGTCGAGGCTCGTAGCCCTGATGACTGTAGACGCTCTGAAACATGTTGGCGGTGAGCACAATGCTGATAAACTGGTCGCCGGTGGTGACATTGAGGAAGAGCCCCGTGCCCGCCGTCGACGCCACTAGACCACCACGGCTGCGCACCCGGCTGATGACAACGCGCGTGATGCTCTCAATCATGCCGCCGGCCACCATCGCGGCGCCAAAGCACATGGCACAGATGATGAGCCAGATGGTGTTGAGCATACCAGCCATGCCGCCGGTGGACACCAGCTCGTTCAGCTCGGCGCTGCCGGTCTGTACAGCGGTGGCACCATAATAGGTGACGGTCAACCCCTTGGCCAATGCTGCCGCCGGAGCCAGCGAGGCGTCGGCTGCTATCTGTGTGAGGAGGTGGGGCTGGAGGATGAGAGCCGTCACACCGGCCATGAGGGCTGAGAGGAAGAGGACAATGAGCGACGGCACGCGACGGGCTATGAGCACCGCCGTGAGCACGGGCACAAGCAGCGTCCAAAGAGAGATGTGATAGGTGGCCGCGAGACCTTCGGTGTACTGGCTCACATGCACCGCGTTGTCAGCAGCCTGTCCCAGCCCTGCGATAAAGAAGATGATGAGGGTGAGGACGAAGGCGGGCACGGTGGTGTACATCATGTAGCGGATGTGCGTGAAAAGGTCGACGCCGGTGGAGGACGAGGCGAGGATGGTAGTGTCGCTCAGCGGTGACATCTTGTCGCCGAAATAGGCACCGGAGATAATGGCACCTGCCGCCCACGCCTCGCTGATGTCGAGAGCATGACTGATGCCCAGTAAGGCAACGCCTATGGTGGCGACGGTGGTCCAAGAGCTGCCCGACAGCAGCGACACAAGGGCACAGATGATGCAGGCACTGACGAGGAAGAACTGGGGCGAGAGCAGCTGTACACCATAATAAATAAGCGTAGGCACAATGCCGCTCACCATCCAAGAGCCCGACAACATGCCGACAGCCAGGAGGATGAGCACCGTCACGGCAACGCCGCCAAGCGTTCTCGTCATCTGCTGCTCAAAGGCTTTCCACGGCACACGGTAGAACACCATCGAGATAAACACGCACACAGCCAGGCTCATCAGCAGCGCCACCTGGCTGCCGCCGCTGAGCGAGTCGCTGCCAAACAGCATGATGACCACTGCCAGCAGGACGATGAGCACCGCCAAGGGAATGGCGGCTATCAAGGGATGGGGAAGGTCGTTGCGCATATCATTAGGGGAGAAGTTGAGAGTTAAGAGTTGAGAGTTGAGAGTGTAGAGTGTAGAGTGTAGAGTGTAGAGTTTGCTACCGCCATACCTTCACCTAATGGGATAGCGGCAGCAAACTCTACACTCTTAACTCTAAATTATAAAGAATGGATTACTTGGCATAGAGGGCGACGATGGTCTCGTACTTCTCCTGCTTGCCAGAGGTCTGCTTGGGCTCCTCCACCTTCTTGCCATAGTCATAGACCTGCTCGAGGGTGAGCTTACCGTCCTCGAAGTCCTTGCCGATGCCGGCGTCGAAGCTGGCGTAGCGCTCCTTCTTCATCTGGGGCAGCTCACTGTTCTCCAGAATGTCGGCAGCGTTGAGCAGTGCGCGGGCCATGGCGTCCATGCCGCTGATGTGGGCAATGAAGAGGTCTTCCAGGTCGGTGCTATTGCGACGGATCTTGGCATCGAAGTTAGTGCCACCGTTGCCCAGACCGCCGTTGCGGATAATCTCCATCATGGCCTGAGTGAGCTCGAAGTTGTCGATGGGGAACTGGTCGGTGTCCCAGCCGTTCTGAGCATCGCCACGATTGGCGTCGATGCTGCCCAGCATGCCGGCATCGACGGCGCAAGCCAGTTCATGCTCGAAGGTGTGGCCAGCCAGTGTGGCGTGGTTCACCTCGATATTCACCTTGAAGTCCTTGTCCAAGTTATGAGCCTTCAGGAAACCGATAACGGTTTCTGTATCGACGTCGTACTGGTGCTTGGAAGGCTCCATAGGCTTCGGTTCAATGAGGAAGGTGCCCTGGAATCCCTTGGAGCGGGCATAGTCACGGGCCATGGTGAGCATGGTGGCCATGTGCTCCTTCTCGCGTTTCTGATCGGTGTTCAGCAGGCTCATGTAGCCCTCACGGCCACCCCAGAACACATAGTTGGTGCCGCCAAGCTTGATGGTGGCGTCGATGGCGTTCTTGATCTGAACGATGGCACGGGCCACAACGTCGAAGTCGGGGTTCGTGCTGGCACCGTTGGCATAGCGCTTGTTGCCGAAGACGTTGGCGGTGCCCCAGAGCAGCTTGATATTGGGGAACTGCTTCATCTTCTCCAGAGCATAGTCGGTGATTACCTTCATGCGCTCCTCATATTCTGCGACGGTGGCTCCCTCCTCGATGAGGTCGATGTCGTGGAAGCAGAAATATTCTATGCCCAGCTTGTCCATGATTTCAAAGCCGGCATCCATCTTGTCCTTGGCGCGCTGCACAGCGTCAGCAGCCTTGTCCCACTCGTAGCTGCGGGTCTGTCCGCCAAACTGGTCGGCAGAGGCGCCACCCAGCGTGTGCCACCAGGCCATGGCGAACTTCAGCCAGTCCTTCATTTTCTTTCCCATCACTACGCGCTCGGGCTCATAATAGTGGAAAGCCATCACGTTCTTACTCTCTTTTCCCTCGAAGGGAATCTTGCCTGTAAAGGCGAAATACTCTTTTGCCATTGTTGTTTTATTATAATTAAGAAATAGTTTAGATAAGGCTGTTCAGGGCGTCCTTCCAACGGGCATACGCAGCCTGATATTCGCTTCTGTCATTGTCGGAAGGCTCGATGACCTGCAGTTTCTCGAGTGTGGCGAAGGCCTCGTTGTGGTCCTTGTAGATACCAGCGCCGATGCCTGCGCCCTTGGCAGCACCCACGGAGCCGTCGGTCTCGTAAAGCTCGATGGTGGCACCGCTGACACCGGCCAGCGTGTTGCGGAAGAGGGGCGAAAGGAACATATTGGCACGGCCGGCATGAATCTTCTTGATGTCCATGCCCATCTGCTGCATAATCTCCATGCCATAGCAGAACGAGAAGACGATGCCCTCCTGGGCTGCACGCACAAGGTGGGCACGGCTGTGCTTGTTGAAGTTGACACCGTGAATAGAGCAACCCAGCTCCTTGTTCTGCAATACGCGCTCGGCACCGTTGCCGAAGGGCATGATGCAGACACCGTCACTGCCGATGGGAGCCTGCGCGGCCAGGTCGTTCATCTCGGCATAGCCCATGTCGAAGGTAACGTTGCGGTGCATCCATGCGTTGAGGATGCCAGTGCCGTTGATGCAAAGGAGAACGCCGAGGCGGGTATTGTCGGCGGCATGGTTCACGTGTGCAAAAGTGTTCACACGCGACTTCGGGTCGTAGTTCACCTCGCCCAGCACACCATAAACCACGCCGCTGGTGCCTGCTGTGGCTGCAATCTCGCCCGGCTCGAACACATTGAGCGATAGGGCATTGTTGGGCTGGTCACCACCACGGTAAGTGATGGGAGTGCCGGCCTTCAGCCCCAGCTCCTGCGCTGCGGCCTCGCAGACAACGCTCTGCTCGGAGAAAGTGGGAACGATGTCGGGAATAAAAGAGGCGGGAACGCCATAGTAGTCGAGCAAGAACTGAGCCACGCTGTTCTCCTTGAAGTCCCAGAACATGCCCTCCGAGAGCCCGCTCACCGTGGTGTTGGGTACGCCACTGAGGCGCATGGCAATATAATCGCCTGGCAACATCACTTTGTATATATTATTATATGTGTCAGGCTCGTTCTCCTTCACCCACGCCAGCTTGGCTGCCGTGAAATTGCCCGGGGAGTTGAGCAGGTGGCTGAGACACTGGTCGGCCCCCAACGCGTTGAAGGCCCGCTCACCGTAAGGTACAGCACGCGAGTCGCACCAGATGATGGCTGGGCGCAAAGGCTTCAAGTCCTTGCCCACACAAACCAGACCGTGCATCTGGTAAGAGATGCCTACTGCTGCTATCTCCTCGCCCTTGACGTTGGCCTCGGCCATAATCTTCTGCAGGGCCTGCTTGGCATACTGCCACCAAGAGTCGGGTTCCTGCTCAGCCCAGCCAGCCTTCACTGCCTTGATGGGCGCTTCTTTCTCGGGGAAGAAAGCTGATGATACACACTTGCCGCTATCGGCGTTGACTAACGATGCCTTGACAGAAGAGCTGCCGACATCGAATCCTAACAAAAATCTGACTGCCATTTTATCTAAGAAAATTAATCATTTAATGATTCAAAGTGCAAATTTCCCCATTTTTTTTGTATTATGCAAGAAAATAATAAAAAAAAAATTTTTTTTTGCTTTCTTTTGTTTACAATTAAAATATTTTTTATACCTTTGCACGTCAGAATCGATTCGCTTGACAAAAATAATTTCATATATGAAGAAAAAGATTCTAATACTTGATGACAAGGAGACCATCGCAAAGGTGCTCTCTATCTACCTCATGAGTGATTACGAGGTGCAGTGGCTACCCGACGGACTGCAAGGCATGAAGTGGCTGCAAGCAGGAAATACTCCTGACCTGATTATTTCTGACATCCGCATGCCAGGTATGCGCGGTGATGATTTCTTAGAATGGATCAAGCAAAATGAGCTATTCCGCCACATCCCTGTTATCATGCTCTCGAGTGAGGACTCTACCAGCGAGCGCATCCGCCTGTTGGAGATAGGTGCTGAGGACTACATCGTGAAGCCCTTCAACCCTATGGAGCTGAAAATACGTGTTAAGAAGATTCTGCCCAATTAAAGAATTCCAGGACTTAACAATCAGTTTATGATAGGTGTTGTTTATTTAGGAAATAACCCTCAGACAGAAGAACGCCTGAAATACCTCCCCGGCCGCCAAGTAACGTTTGCCAAAAACTATATGGAAGCGGCAGATGCTTGCAAGTCGCACATCAGGGGCGAGCACTTCATTGTGTTCTATGAGAAAAACGTCCGCACGGAAGATGTGACGGCCATCACCTACTTGCACAAGAATTGCGAGGGAATCTATATCATTCTGCTGACAGATCATCTGACAAGTGAAGAGCGCCAGATCTATCAGCAGTGTGGCATCAACGACACGCTTGATCCCAAGGCCACTGTCACTGAACTGAACAAAAAGATTCAGTTCATAAGTAGCAGAGAAAGTATCCTCTTCGACACGCAGGTTACCAAAAAGAGAATCCTACGTTTCCAAATTCCACTCTGGAAGCGTATTTTCGACATTGTTTGTTCCTCCCTAGGTATTATTATCCTGTCACCGGTGCTCGTCATCACCGCCATTGCCATTAAAATGGAAAGTAAAGGGCCGGTGCTGTTTAAATCCAAGCGTGTAGGAACCAACTACAAGATTTTTGACTTCTTGAAATTCCGCTCGATGTATACTGACGCCGAGGAAAGCCTCAAAGAGCTCAGCAAGGCTAATAACCAGTATTCAGATCGCCGTAAAGATGAAGACTCGAAGAGCACCATTACCGCTCCCCTGGGCGATGAAGCTGAGAAGACCATGATGGAAATGGGCATGGAGTCGGAGATGCTCATCAGCGATGACGAGACCATGCTGGTGGGCGATGACTTTATCATGGCCGAGAGCGACTTCAACAAACAAAAGGAAGAGGAAAACAACAATGCTTTTGTGAAGATAGAGAACGACCCTCGCGTGACAAAAGTGGGAAAGTTCATTCGCAAATACAGCATCGACGAGCTACCCCAGCTTTTCAACATTCTCAAGGGAGACATGTCTGTCGTGGGCAACCGTCCACTGCCGCTCTACGAGGCTGAGAAACTCACTGCCGACAGCAGCATTGACCGATTCATGGCTCCCGCTGGACTGACTGGCCTATGGCAGGTGGAGGAACGCGGCAAAGGCGGCAACATGTCGGCCGAGGAGCGCAAGCAGCTTGATATCATCTACGGACAGACATACAACTTCAAGTTAGACATGAAAATTATCTTCCGCACCTTGTTCTCATTTGTGCAGAAAGAAAACGTATAGAAACAACGGAATGAAAACGACATTTAAATCTCTTTTCATTATTACTTTGCTGGCAACCGCAGCAACAAAAGTAAACGCGCAGTCGAGAGCCGATGACAGCGGCATTAGTGCCGGATTCTTCGACTCCAGCGTCGACAAAGACATCTATTTCTCCACGTTCAAGCTGCCACCCCTTGCCGTTCTTTTCGAGAATGCCAAGTCCAATCCTCAAATCCTGAGTTTGGCCAAAGCCCAAGAGCTGGCACATGCGGAATACCTCAAGCAGAAAAAGCATATTTTCTCCTACATCAGCGGGCATGGCAGCTACAGCTATGGTAAAACTGATGCATGGAGCAATGGATCGGATGTCTACACACCGCTTTTCATGCAGTTCCAAGGCAGTGAGCAGAGTTATTGGAATGTGGGTGTGAACGTGAATCTCCCATTAGAAGACATTCTTGATTTGGGGCCTTCAGTCAAGCGCAAACGTATAGCCGTGGAGCAGGCCCAAATTGCCAAAGACATCGCTTACAATAATCTCAAGTTGCAGATTGCCACCCTCTACGTCAACATCACCAACAACCTTACTGCCTTGAAAACGGCCGGCGAGAATGCCGCTATTTATCAAGGTGCAGCAGCCCTTAACGAAGAGCAGTTCCATCATGGAAACTTTGACATTGAGGATTATGCACGTACAGGACAATTGGGTCAAGGTGCCGTTCAAACCTATCAAGGATTGCTGACACAGATCACTATTGACATTATCACTCTTGAGATTCTGACGAACACACCCATTATCACGAATACTACGACCGAAATCACACTTGATGAAGATGTGACAAAGTCAGAGAAACAAATTGCCCGTGAGAACAAAGAAGTGGAGCGTCGCATCAAAAAAGCAGCTGAAGAGCAGCAGAAACGTGAAGAGGAAGAGTTGAAGCAAGCTGAAAAGGAGGCCAAGACTCTTGAGAAAGAAGCTAAGAAAGCTGAGAAAGCAAACAAGTAAGAACAGAAAACAATCACAACTATGGATATTTTTAGGTATATCGTCAGATTTCTGTACAAAATCCGCTGGTATCTGGTCATCCTGCCCCTGATAGCCTTAGTCGTTGCCTGGTTCCTCACCCGCAACATGGAACGCGTTTACGACGCTAATACCACTATTTATACCGGCATGATAACTGGCTACACCATCGAAGGCTATGGAGCCGGAGGCGGTAGCGGCCAAGCAAACATCACCAACCTGATGCTCATCATTCAGACGGACAATACCATTCACGAGGTAGCTCTACGACTGTTTGCCCGGTGTATGCTTTATGGCAATCCCAATAAGGACAACAACTACATCTCGGCCGAGCACTTCCGCCAATTGTCAGCTGGTGTTCCTTCAGACGTCAGGGCACTTATCCAGAACAATGAGGATGACTCATACGGACGCCTGAAAGCATATGAGAAGCCATCGCAGGACAACTTTCTTTATAACCTACTGAACAATCATCCGTATTTCGGTATCAGCAATATTCTCAGCCGTCTGAAAGTGATGAGACTTGAAGGAAGTGACATTATTGACATCGCTTATTCAGCAAATGATCCTGGTATTTGCTATAACACCCTTGACATACTTAACAAGGTGTTCGCCCACCAATACCAGCAACTGCGCTATGGTGAAACGCTGAATGTAATCAAGTTCTTTGAGCGTGAGGTTGCAAAACTGAGCAAAGTACTTAATGCTGCTGAGCAAGACCTGATTCGCTACAATGTAAAGCATCGCATTATCAACTATGGTGAGCAGACGAAACAGCTTACCATTCTTGAGATGAATCAGCAGAGCACGGAGAATGAACTGCGAAAGAATCAGGCTGTCACTGATGCGCTCATCAATTATTACCAGCGCCAGTTAGGCAACCGGCAAAAAGTTATCGAATCGAATCAACATTTCACCGCTTTGGTTCGCGACATTTCACGTCTTCAGTCACGCATTGCCAACCTGAAGCTGATGAACAGCGAGAACGGTGGTAACAACGTGGAGGCTCAGTTGGAATTGGCAAAAGCAGAACGTGAGTTAGCAGCAGCTACTGAGGAAGTGAAGGAGTACACTGCAACCATTGAAGCAGCAACCTATAACACTGACACTGGCGTCAAAGCCAATGACCTCATCAACCGCTGGCTGGACCAGGTTATCCTTCGCGAAAGGACCAAGGCAGAGTTAGCTGTCTGGGAGTATATGCGTGCTAGGATTGACGACCAATACAAATTCTATTCTCCCTTAGGAGCTACTATCGACCGCAAAGCACGACATATCGGCTTCATTGAAGGCAACTACATGGAAATGCTGAAGGCTCTGAATGCTGCTCGTTTGCGCCAGCGCAACCTGCAGATGTCAACAGCCACGCTAAAGCAGTTGAATCCGCCAGTGTTCCCATTAAGTGCCCAGCCTACCAACCGAATGATGATTCTGCTGGGTGCAGTCATGCTGACCTTCTTCTTCACGGCTCTCTATTTCTTTATTATTGAGATGCTCGACCGCACACTTCGTGACCGTATGCGTTCAGAGCGCATTACGAAGGTACCTGTCCTTGGCTGTTATCCGCGTGAGAGCACCATGCGCTACCGCCGTTTCAACAAGACTATCAGCGATATGGCTCTGCGCCAGCTGAGCAAAGCGCTACTACCAAACTTCAAGCAAGGCCAGCAAAATGTGCTGAACCTGCTTTCGACTGATGTTGGCAACGGCAAGAGCCATCTTGCCGAAGAGTTAGAGAACTACTGGCTCAGTATAGGCCTGCAGGTACGCCGTCTGACCTACGATGAAGACTTCCTTGCCGATGATAGTCGCTACATCATGGCAAAGAACATCAAGGACATCTGCCCCGACATCCTGCCCAATGAAATAGCCATTGTGGAATATCCAAATCTGGACGAGAACACCATTTCCACTTCATTACTCAATTTGGGAACTATCAATCTAATGGTTACTCGCGCCAACCGCACTTGGAAAGATGTTGACCAGAAAGCTCTCAACGAGCTGCAGTCCCGTTTAGAAAATAAGAATAGCCTGTTCATGTACCTCACTGAGGCACAACGCTATGCTGTTGAGGAGTTTGTCGGTCAGTTACCTCCCTATACTCGCCTCAACAATTTCATCTACCGTATTTCTCAGCTTGGCCTTACTGCTGTTGAAAACAACCGTGCAAAATAGGAAATCAAAGTAGATGAGTGTCGCGTCATATAGGACCTCAATGAATGAGCTTGGAGGAGGAAGGATTGCTGTTCTCCTCCTCCTGTTTGCTTTGGCTCTATTCCAGTTCTACACAGCGGGGCTTGGTGGCTTCGCCATGATTTGTGTTTTACCGTTACTTGTCATAGCTGTTGTTGTTTCCTTCAAGTCCAGGATGTTAGTCTTTTGGGCGCTGATAGTTGTCAACTATCTTGTATCCATGAAAACACTCCCCCGGCCAGAAGGCATCCCGACCTCTCTTTACAATGAAGTCTTACAGGTTTTACTGCTGACAATGGCTATTATCGATGTCAAAGAGGTGAAATTCAAATATGCGGCCAACACGATGTTGGTAGCACTTGTCATTTGGAACACCTTTCTCATACTTGAGCTTCTAAACGACACGTGCGGATTGGCACCCGACTTTCCCCATTGGTATCAAGGCATTCGCTTATATGGCTTTCAGCTCATTTATGTACTGTTAGTTTTCTGCATTTTCATCAACACCCCTGACCGATTAATGAAATACCTTTTCTTATGGGGCGGGCTGGCCCTTTTCTCAGTATTCTGGATTTGGAAGCAGAAATATTGGGGCATGACCTCCATAGAGAAGGCTTTCTTATATAGCCCTGCCGGACGACAGCATTTAATTCAAAACGGAACCCTCATCCGCTATTTTTCCATTTATACTGATGCAGCAGCAGCAGGAATAGGCATGGCGTCCACAGCCGTTGCGTTCCTCATTTTTGGCTTTACCTCTAAGATAAAGAAATACAGATACACCTTCCTTATCATAGGTCTTGCCTGCATGTGGGGCTTTTTTCCTACCGGTACCCGCACGGCTATTGCCTGTTTCTTAGCTGGCTTCATGGCTTATGCCTTTCTTTCCAAATCTATTAAGATAACCGCTTTTGTAAGTATAGCTGGAATCGCGTTGTTTTTCGTCCTGGCCTTTACTGAAATAGGTAATGGAAACCAGATGATTCGCCGCATGAGATCGGCTTTTGACAGAAGTGACGCCTCTGCTGGTGTCCGCAATAGCAACCAAGCTGCCATGAAAAAGCATTTGCGCGATGCACCATTTGGCATGGGCGTCGGCATGGTAGGCGGCAGCGTGCCCAGAAATCACAAATACGCAACTCTATTGAGCATCCCCCCCGATTCCGAATATGTCAAGATTTGGATTCAAACAGGCTATATTGGCATTTCTATCTTCCTGATTACCACTCTCTTGATGTTCCTTGGAGCCAGCCGCATTGTGTTGTTCGTGCTCACCAGCTCTTCCCTGCGAGGTATTGGTGCTGGTCTTTGCTGTGGTTTCGCTGCTATGCAGTTGGGCGGTTATGGCAACCAGGTTCTCATTCAATACCCTAATTGCTTAGTCTTTTATGGTGGATTGAGCCTTGTCTATGTTCTTCCGTATATAGAGAAGGAGTGGATTGCCCATGAAGAAAAGTTTTTGGCAGTTAAGGCAGAAAAGAAACGTCTGAAAGAAGAGAAGAAGAAAAACAAAGTTTAGAAGCTTGAAAGTTGAAGTTTGAAGATCGTTCTATCCATCATCACCGTCAACTTCAATGGGCTGGATGACACCTGTGCATTGATAGACACCATTCCCCAGACAGATGGAGTGGAAGTGATTGTGGTGGACAATGGCTCACACACCGATGAGGCGACCATTTTGCAACAGCGCTATCCTTGGATTACGGTGGTGCGCAGTTCTGTTAATCTTGGCTTTGCGGGCGGCAACAACTTGGGCATCAAGGCGTCACACGGCAAATACATCTTCTTCATCAACAACGACACGTTATTAGAGGTGAGAGGTGAGAGGTGTGAGGTGAGAGGACTGCCAGTATTTCAGCCGCTCATCGACAGGATGGAATCCAACCCAAGCATCGGCGTCGTATGCCCCAAACTACGTTTCTCTTGGGACAATCACCCCATTCAATATGCTGGCTACACCCCTTTGTCATCCATCACCCTGCGCAACCAGCCCATTGGCTTTGGCGAGGACGACCATGGCCAATACAACACGCCCCACCCCACCCCCTACGCCCATGGTGCCGCCATGATGGTGAAACGCGATGCCATCGAGAAAGCAGGCCTCATGCCCGAGTGCTATTTTCTCTACTACGAAGAACTCGACTGGTCTGTCAGAATTCGCCAAGCCAACTACGACATCTGGTATGACCCTGCCTGCACCATCTACCACAAAGAGAGCCGCACCACAGGACAGAACAGCCCCCTGCGTACCTATTATATCACACGCAACAGATTCCTTTTTGCCCGCCGTAACGTCGAGGCGCCCAAACGCTATCTTACCTTAAGCTATCTGCTACTGCTGGTTACTCCACGCGACTTGTTGAAAAACATCTTCAAACACCAGACCAAACAGGCTAAGGCCGTGGTGAAGGGTGTGGCCGATTTCATAAAAGGCCGACGTGGACAGTTGGTAGTGAATAGTGAATAGTTAATAGTTGACAGTACATAGATATGTGGCACGACTGGAAGAAAGCAAGGAGATGGTGGCTGTTGGGACTGCTGGTACTGGTAGCAGTGATGGTATACATTGTTTTAGATGCGCGCAAAACTGATGTCTGCGGCAAGGTGGTGGTATGTATCCCCGTCTACGGGCAAAGTCTGGCTTTGGGCGAGGAAGCGGTGCGTATTACCGACTTTGACGAACTAGTGGAAAAAAGCGACAATCGAATTGTCACGGAAAATATAGACAACAAGTTCGGCTATTTCGACAACAGTTCCTTTAAACAGTATCTCAAACGACTCATCCACTATCGCAAGCGTTCATACGAGCTTTCCATATATGGCATGGCTGAGGCGCTTACGCAGCAGTTGGGCTCCGATACTGTCATCTGCACTTTCCCAGGTGGACAGGGAGCCACACAACTGGCGCTGCTCAGCAAGGGCACCCCACCCTACGAACGTTTCATCAACGACATTGCCAAAGCCTGCCGCCTGGCTCAGAAGGGCAAGTGCAAACGTTTCTTCGTGCCCGCTGTATGCTTTATGCAGGGTGAAAGTGACATTGCCGACTACCCCAACACCGACTACCACCAGCTGCTGGTCCAGTTCAAGGAAGATATCAACCGCGACATCAAGGCCATCACCGGTCAGAGCGAGCCTGTGCGCATCATCACCTATCAGGCCAACGCACTTACCCGCGGCGAGCATTTCCGTGCGCTGAGCTACGACTGCCATGAAACGCGCGTGCCGCAATCATTCGTCGACCTGCTTCTCAACGACACATTATTCTGGGCTAGCGGCCCCACCTACCCCTACCCTGCCGTGCGCGAAGTGGTGCACATTGACGGTCCCTCACAGAAGCAGATGGGGCACCTGGAGGCACTGTCGGCCCTGGCCATCCTACGCCACAGCCAGCGCATCACTGGCCTTCTGCCTACTTCTTTCGAGTTAGCGGACAGCGACGTGATCATCCGCTTCAGCGTGCCCTGCCCTCCACTGGTTCTCGACACCGTGCAAGTGAGCAAGGCTCCAAACTACGGTTTCTCAGTCATCACGCCCGACTGCCGCGACATTACCACCGGCATCATCGTTGACAGCTGCGCCGTGCACATTCTTTGCTCTGAATCTCCAAAAGACTGCAAGGTGCGCTATGCCGTGAACGGCGACCCGATGAAGAGCGGCAACCAGCACGGCCCCCGAGGCAATCTACGCGACTCGCAGGGCAATGTCATCAGCGCCCCCTACCCACTCCACAACTGGGCTTACCAGTTCGACATGCCTATCAACTCCTTGCCTCAGTAAGTGGAAATGACCATCCGCAATCATCAGTATCTATCCGCCCTAACTTCTTTTTTTCATTGCTTAGCCTGAAAAACGCAGTGATGCCGTAAAAAGAGGAACATGAGAAAAAGGCAAAAATCATCCACCCCCCAAAACAGACAATACTGTTTTAGTGTGATTATGTTTGGAAAAAGGAAGTGAGATGAAAATAAAAGAGCATTTGCTTTGCCATTCAGAAAAAAAACACTAATTTTGCACGAAATAATGATTTTGTAGCCATGAGTTCCTGGTGGATACTATACACTATTGATGGTTTTTTCTTTTTCATCGTTGCTTTTACGGTGCTCTACTTCCTTGTATTTTCCGTGGCAGCACTGATGAAGCACCGCAACGAGGTGAAACGGGCAAAAGTGCAAAATCGCTTCATCGTGCTCATCCCGTCTTATCAGAACGGACAGACCATCCGCAACACCACACGTTCCATCTTGGGACAGACCTACCCGCAGCGACTGTTCGACGTGGTGGTTATCTCCGACCATGAGAGCGACCTGACCAACATGCAGTTGGCGCAGCTGCCCATCACCCTGCTGACGCCTAACTTCGACCAAAGCAGCAAGGCCAAGTCGCTGCAATATGCCATTTTCAACCTGCCGAAATTCAAGATTTACGATGCCGTCATCATCCTCGACGCTGGCAACATCGTGAAACCCGACTTCCTCGACGAGGTGAACGACGCCTTTACGTCAGCCGGCACAAAGGCCATGCAGACCCGCCGTCTGTCGGCCAACCGCGACACAGCCTTCGCACGCCTTGACAGCATCTTTGAGGAAGTGAACAATACCATTTTCCGTCGCGGTCACCAGGTGATGGGGCTGTCGGCTGCGCTCAACGGATCGGGCTGTGTGTTTGACTTCCAGTGGTTTAAGACAAACATCATGAAAATACGCACGGCCACCGATGTGGAGAAGGCGCTCGATGCACTGCTCATGCGTGAAAACATCTATGTAGACTACTTTGAGGACATTCATGTGTTTGACGAGAAGAAACGCACGTTGAAAGATTTCAACCGCCAGCGCAGCAAATGGATTCACACCCAGATACACGCCCTGCTGAACAATATCCGTTTCCTGCCCAGTGCCATCCTGAACCGCCATTACGACCACATCGACAAGATTCTGCAGTGGATGCTCATCCCCCGCACCATCCTGATAGGCATCATCACCATCATGAGCATCATCTTGCCTTTCATTTACATGACCCTGGCCATCAAATGGTGGGTGGCGGGAGCCGTCGTCCTCTTTGCCTTCGCACTGGCCACACCCGACTATCTGGTGGACAAGAACTGGGATCACGACTTCACCATGGCTCCACTGGTGACAATAGGTGGACTGCTGAACATTTTCAAAGCGGGAAAGAGCGAGGCCATAGAGCGCGTCAACACTGCCTCGCAATGGGTGAAGAAGCAGAAAGACGACAGGAAGAAAAAGAAACGTTGAAAAGCCAATAAACGCAAACCTATTAACAGCTAACATCTTGGGATACACACTGCTACATATTGCTGACTGGTTGCTTTGGATTATCTTAGCAGCATCAACGCTGTATATCCTTTTCTTTGCAGTGGTGAGCTGCCTGCCAATATTCAGCAAGTCCAACCCTTCCCGAACAGGAGGAGAGACGGGAGGGGCTAATGAAGGGGTTGGTTCTTCCTTTCTTATCCTCTTTCCTGCTTACAAGGAGGATGCTGTCATTGTCAGCTCGGTGCAGTCCGTACTGAAGCAAGACTATCCCAAGGAGCTGTTCCACATCTGCGTCATCTCCGACCACATGCTGCCCGAGACCAACCGTCAGCTCGCCCAGCTCCCCCTCACCCTGCTGCAACCCACCTTCGAGAAGAGCAGCAAGGCCAAGGCGCTGCAATATGCGATGAAAGCCCACCCCCTGCCACTCTCTGCAGGGAGGGGAGAAGATGCCTCATGGGTGGAAAAGCCACAGCAAGATAATTGCACCCCTCTCTATAGGGAGGGACAGGGGAAGGGCCTCTACGTCATTATCCTCGACGCCGACAACGTGGTGGAGCCCGACTTCCTGAAGCGTCTGAACACCGTATGCCAGCAAGGGTATCAGGCCATACAATGCCACCGCACAGCCAAAAACAGCAACAACAGCATCGCCGCTTTAGACGGCATCAGCGAGGAAATCAACAACAGCCTCTTCCGCCGGGGCCACAGCCGCATAGGGCTCTCCGCAGGCCTCATCGGATCAGGCATGTGCTTCGACTACGAACTGTTTGCCAAGGACGTCACTCGGCTGAGCTCAGCCGTAGAAGACCGCGAGCTGGAGGGTCTGCTGGCTCGCCAAGGCGTGCACATCCACTACGCCGAGCACATCATGGTCTATGACGAGAAGGTAAGCAGCTGCGACAACTTCCAGCGCCAACGTCTCCGCTGGATGTCGGGACAGGTGCAGACGCTGTTCATGATGCTGCCCTATCTGCCCAAAGCCATCCTGCACGGCAACGTCAACTATGTGGACAAGACCATTCAGCAGGCACTCATCCCTCGCTCCCTGCTACTGCTGTTCACCCCGCCCCTGGCCGTCCTCTTCACCCTCGTCTCACTATTCACAATTCACTATTCACCATTCACTATCTTTCGCTGGTGGTTCCTCTTCGCCGCCCAGTGCCTCGCCATATTCCTCGCTATTCCCAGCCGTCTGCGTCAGCGTGCCATGCTACACGCCCTGCATGTTCCCCGCATGGCCTGGCTCATGGCGAAGAACCTGCTACGCATCCGTCTGAGTGACAAGGAATTCCACCACACCATACACGGAACGAGATAATTGCTATGGCAGACAGAGTACATAAGAGTATTCTCAATGCGAAAGTAAACTTGTTGTTCTACTTTCTCTCTCTTCCGTTAGCTTTCTTTTCAAGAAAAATTTTCCTTGACTGCCTAGGAGCAGAATTCATTGGTTTGACAGGCACATTAAACGGAATCTTGGCCTATCTTAACCTGTCTGAGTTAGGAATAGCAGCCTGCATAGGCTATTTCCTGTACAAGCCTATACAATCGGGCGACAAAAAGAAGATAAATGAGATTTTATCTTTACTGGGCTACCTGTATTGGTGGATTGGAAGCATCATATTAGTGGGCGGCATCTGCGTGAGTCTCTTTTTTCCCATCATTTTCTCTGACACTCACATCAGTCTGACCGTCATCTATTTCGCTTTCTATTCAATCCTAGCGTCAGCACTTATTAACTATTTTATCAACTATAGGCAGACACTTCTCTATGCTGACCAAAAGGCATATCTGGCAGCCCTCTACATGCAGTCGGGAAGAATCCTCGCCACCATTGTTCAGATTCTGCTAGCATACCACTACAGAAACCTTTATCTATGGGTAGGAATAGAATTCTTGTTCAGCATTTTCAGCTGCATCATCCTTAACTGGAAAATTAACAAAGAATATCCCTGGCTAAAAGTAGACAAATGGCAAGGCCGAAAACTGCTAAAAGAATATCCGGAAATCATCGTCAAGACCAAGCAAGTCTTCGTCCATAAAATAAAAGACTTTGTCCTGGCCAAAAGCGACGAGATTTTCATATTCATATTCGCCTCACTCAAGATGATAGCCCTCTATGGCAACTATATGATTATTGTTACCAAGCTCATCTCTCTCTTCGGTTCGGCATCTGGTGGCATTGGGGCCAGTGTGGGCAACCTTGTCGCTGAAGGCAACAAGTCAAATATGCTAAAAGTATTTTGGGAATATACCACCACACTACATGCTATTGCCGCAACAATCAGCTTTTCCATCTATGCTTTCCTGGAGCCTTTCATAGCACACTGGCTGGGGGCTGAGTACATTATTGACCACAGAATACTGATTCTTATCTGCATTTACATCTACATTACCAACTCACGCTTCTCCGTAGACAGTTTCAACGTCGCCCACGGACTCTATGCTGATGTTTGGTCTGCATGGGCTGAGCTGGCCATCAATGTTTCCGTCACTATCGTCTGTGGACTCCAGTGGGGACTCATCGGAATCCTAATGGGAAAAATCGCAAGCCTGCTCACAATAGTTGTCCTGTGGAAGCCTTACTACCTCTTCTCTGCCGGATTCAAGGAGCCTGTCAACACTTATTGGAGGAACGTGCTTCGCAATTATGCTATTTCCCTCGTTTCCATTAGCATTTCACTTACAGCCATACGCTTCATTCCACTCAACCCCTACAACAGCATTGTAGAATGGATTGGCTATGCCTCGGTTGGAATGATAATATTCCTTACTATCGAACTGACTGGCAATCTACTCTTTGCCAAAGGAGGGAAAGGCATCCTTCAAAGAATCATACACAGACATTGACCATAAGTAAGTTAAAATCAACAATATCTAAACAATCCTATGATTGAAAAACAAGAAAGAAGAGACTGCTGCGGATTGCAGTCTCTCTCGTTTCTCGAGGAGGCATTACGCCGGGACTCATCCCTTCTTTGATTTGATTTTTTTCATTACAAAAGCAAAGAACGGAATGGAGATACAAGTAGGCATTTTCCACAATAGGTAAAACAGGACATTCTGTGTCCTATAGTGTTTAAAACGTAAGATGTCTTTAAATGAGGCGGCTGGTGAAAACAATGGGCGTATTTCCTTATTTGTAATAGTTTCATCAAAAAGCTTTCTGTGGCTGATAACAGCAAACAGAACGTCCTTCTTATAGGACAGCACTTTTGTGCAGTGCATATCATAATAGGGCTTGTCTTTTACGTCCTTACTCCTTTCGGTCAAATAGCACATGGATTCTATACTTGCTCTGATTTCTTTGGCAGGAATGGCCTTACGCTCCTGATATCCCATGATTGAACCTGGATGCAGGACATAGATATAGGTAATGTCAGGAAGAAGCACTGCACTCTCAACATGATGATAATAATCATACAAGAACCTGGCATCTTCATTTCTCCTGCCATAGAATTGCAGGCCGTTCTTCTGGAGGAAAGTTGCAGAATATAGTATATTCCAGATGGTGCCGGGGATGTGGTATTTTATACTTTGACAAAAGAATTCAGCCAAGGCATCTTTGCCTTTCAACACGATGCGTTTGTCTAACACAAAGAAATTCTCTTCTTTGCCATTATACGTATTCAGCGTTTTCGATGAAGCTATCACGACATCAGCCTCGTTTTCCTCTGCTTCTATTAGCATCTTTTCAATAGTGTCCGGTTCAATGAAGTCATCAGAGTCCACAAAATAGATGTACTTACCTTTTGCGTGGGCTATCACACTGTTTCTGGCTTCACTCACGCCCTGATTTGCTAATTGAGTGATTAAGCTGATTCGCTGGCCAAAAGGATGTGAAGTTTGTAATCTTCTCACCACATCGGCCGACGAATCAGTGCTGCAATCGTCTACAACAAGTATCTCAATATTCTGATACGTCTGACTTAGTACGGAAAGCAACGACTTCTCAATATAGTTTTCGACATTATACATAGGAATTCCTATAGTAACCAATGGAGTTAATACTGAATGTCCGCACATAATGATAAGCGTAATAATAAATTTTCCTAACAATATTACTGCAAAATTATGAAAAACTTTCCAATGACAAAAAAAAAAAAGGGAAAAGTTTGCCATCTCGTTTTTTTTAATTACATTTGCCCACGATTATTGATAAAAAACAAAAAAAGCATTGTTTCTCAGTCCCTCTATTAGCTTAGCTATACAAGTTGAACGTCACAGAAATATTATGCCATAATCAAAAAACAAATGAAGATTATTATAGCATCCGCAGGTCTAGGGAATATGATGTTCCAATACGCACTCGTCGTTGCCTTCAGGGAACGGGGGGTACCGGCAATTCTCTTTGTTTCAGAGGCCAACGCACATCATAACGGCTATGAGCTTGAGAACGTCTTCCCTTCTGTGAATCCCTACCAGGGGCTATCAGGCATCAGGCAGTCCTACTATCAATTATTAGGGAAACTGAGAAAGAAAAAATTGTTTTTCAGAAAAAAAACGCCTCATCGTTTATTGTTTTTCCCCTTTCAACGAGTAAGTCCTGAGATAAACTTTTTCTTTTATCCCGACGTTTTCTCAAAACCCAAAAAGAATCAGTACTTTTCCGGCGCATTCCAAAGTTACAAATACTTTGAGAACTGCCGTCAGGAATTATTGAAAGAATTTGCGTTTGATGAATCAAAATTATCAGAGGAATCAAAAGAGATGGCCTGTAGGATAGAGAGCACTAACAGCGTCAGTATCCATGTACGGCGAGGGGATTATTTGGCTTCACTCTGGTATGAGAATTTAGGCAGTATATGCAGTGTTCAATATTATCAACGAGCCATAACTGAGATGGAAAAGCACGTGAAGGAGCCCTGCTTTTTCGTTTTCTCTGATGATATAGATTATGTCCGTGACAATCTGAACATTCCTAATGCTGTTTATGTCAACTTCAACCACTCCAGCAATTCATGGCAAGACATGTATCTGATGTCGCTATGCAAGCATAACATCATTGCCAACAGTTCATTCAGTTGGTGGGGAGCATGGTTGAACAGAAACGACGGGAAGACCATTATAGCTCCAAAAAAATGGTGGGCCTCACTTGACCATGACGACGTTGTCCCTCCATCATGGATTAGAACATGAACACAAACGACACAATCAGCAGACTGTCCCAGAGTGATATGGTAAAGAGTCTGGCTTTAGTTTTAACAACGTTCCTCCTACTGGTGTCGTGTACAGAAAGGTATATGACCGTGCCAAAGGACTATCATGGACAACTGGAAGCATTGCGAGAAAAGTGTGCGGTGTATGAGACTAATGCCCCGCGTTTCTTCTTGTTTGGCATGGGTAACAGGGCGAAATACATCTACAAGAATTACACGTTGCGCAATCTGGATAGTGGCGAGACGGTGATGGCCTTTAAAGATGCCGTCTCGGATTCTATCATTCCTGACAAATATACTGTTATCGTGACGGTGGGGGACAGCGTGATACGCATTTTAGAAGACGAATATGGAGTACGCGTAATGGGACCACAGTCGGAATGTCTGCTTGATGGTACGTCAAGCCATGTCTATCTTCCTGAATTCGATGGCTTCGTCTATGACAGAGTACTTAAGGTACTCCACCATGAGTTGCTTATTAACATTAAAAACTCCATTGCCTATCCAAACATCCTTGTATACTACAGACCCTTTTACAGGGATGCATTTATGGCGACACTATGTCTAGAGAAAACAGGCAATGCTTACCTACTTGCAGACTGGATAGCCGGCATCAGTCAATTATACGATATGGAGAACGGTCAAGCAGAGGCAGACAACCTTGGTGAATTGCTTTATCTTTCACACGTAGCTAGATTTGACAACGAATTGCTTTTGAGACTACTAGTAGAAATTAGACGGCAGACAATAGATGACGGCAAGCATAAATACCTTTCAGGAACGACGGATGGAGCGTCGAACTCTGAGTATGCGACGCAGATCCTGAAGTTTGCACTGGCAAAAACCGGGCTGCATGACGATTATACGGACAGCCCCACGCCGGGTATTTACAAGGATTTGTGCTGGTTTACAAATATGAAGCCTAAGCAGAGAGAAACTGTTTGGGGGCTAACGGCATTTTTCTTCGATAAAACGGATTTCTCATACCCTTACCTACAGTGGGCACGTGCTCACTACTATGACGACTTCGAGGCCCCTATGCCTGCTGCCGACTATCCGCTGAGTTGGGAGGCTTTAGCAAGCCAGGCACACTACGAGGGAATGGCTGCCATCTCTTCCAGGGCAGTAGAGCAAAAGATTTGTTATCCTCATTTGTGGACAGCTGCAGAAATGTTTCTGAAACTATATCAATATAAGCGATGAACCTAAATATAGTGCGAGAAGGAGTGAGAAACCTTTGCCGGTTGATGAAGCCAGCCGACAGCAGGGAGTGGTGGTTAATAGTCGCCTCTTTTGTTTATTTCGCCTCTTTTGCGAGTTGCCTGCTTCTAAATGCCACCTTGAACAAGGATACACTAGGCATGATGGGATATGACACCCCGTTCTATCTGGAACCTTCTGACAAAACGCTTACTTTTGTCAATATAGTTAATTGGAAAATCAGGCATCCTCTGTTCAACTTTCTCTATCTGCCCGTAATTGCAGTAGACGAGTTGCTTCATTTCGTGGGGTTGAATGTCACGTGGGGATTGTTCACTGTATGTACTACAAGTATGATGTCAATGACCGGACTTGTGATTTTCAAGGTGCTCCGACGCGAAGGGCTACAGAATAGCTCGTCACTGTTGTGCCTGTTGCTCTTCTATTCATTTGCTCATGTGATGATGCTTTCCATGCAGGTAGAGTCGTTTGTGGTAACTATGTTTTTCTCCACGCTGCTTGTCTCATATACATTACAGAAGAAGAACACCGTGTCCGACAATATATTATTTCTTGGTATGACAGGTGCCACGCTGACAAATGCTGCCAAGGTATTCTTGGCAATGTTTCTTCAAAGAACAGGAAACCTACGTGATTATGTCAGGCGTTCCATTATGTCGACACTATTGTTTTCCTGCTGTCTGCTGTTGACTATTCCTGACCTGATTGGACGAATGACCCGTGCACGGTATCTGAAGAACGCTTTCTTTGACGACACCTTCCAGTACCAAGGGACAGAGTTGAACAAGTTTTCACTCTTTACGAACAATTTTCTTTTTGAGCCATTGTTGTTCCACCAGTCAGAGTCCGTTTATTCCTTTGACACAATCATCCTTCCTACCTATAAAAGCTGGGTGTACTATATACCACTATCAGTTGTTTACATAATGGTTTTTACGGCTGTTGTGCTCAACATGAAGAATAAAATAGTAAAGCTGTTCCTTGCTTTTTGGGGTTTCGATGTTGTTGTGACATTTATCATTGGTTATGGGGTGGAAGAAAGCCAAATCATGTGCGGACACTGGTTCTTCTTCTTGCCGCTATTGTTGGGGGTATTGCTCAAAAGCATTAGAAACAGGTTGGAACTCTTTACGTTGATTGCCACCCTGAGTGTTATCATTGTATTCTTCTTCTGGCATAATATAACTCATCTGTTTTAAGCATGAAATCACATCTGCAATTACTGCGTCCAATACAGTGGATGAAAAATGTTTTCGTATTTGCGCCAATATTTTTCAGCAACAACCTGCTATCTACCGGGTATCTCTTTCAAACTGTTACCATTTTCATTTCTTTCTGCCTGGCTTCCAGTGCCGTCTATTGCCTGAATGACGTTATTGATGCTGAGAACGACAGAAAGCATCCGGTAAAGTGCCAAAGGCCAGTAGCTTCAGGAAGGGTGTCGGTGAAAAGCGCATACACTCTGATGGCAGGATGCATACTCTTGTCCATTGGCTTACTACTCTTCTCCAAACACTTGTATGACCTTCATTCCACTGTCGCAATTATCACAACCTACCTGTTGACCAACATCGCATATTGTCTCAAACTGAAGCAAAAGGCTGTAGCTGATGTGTTTGTCATAGCATCGGGCTTTGTCCTAAGGGTACTGTCAGGGAGCACTGCCACAGGCATCGAGGCTTCTGCCTGGCTGATATTGATGACTTTTCTCATAGCGCTGTTCTTGGCACTTGCAAAGCGAAGAGATGACTTCCGGCTGTTTTCTCAGACAGGAAAGAAACCGCGAATGAGTATTACGGGTTACAATGCTGAGTTCATAGACTTGTCGATAACCATCGTTGCCACAGTGACATTAGTATGTTATATCATGTACACACTGTCGGAACAAGTGATAGAGAGATTCGGTTCCAGGCATGTTTACCTGACAAGTATCTTCGTCCTGATAGGGATTCTGCGATACATGCAAAATATGCTGGTTTATGAGCGTAGTGGCAGTCCCACCAAAACTTTCGTCAAGGATATTTACATCCAGCTATGCATTGCTGCATGGGTGTTTTCATTCTTTGCAATTATCTATCTCTGATGCTATGACACACAAGCGACGCGTTGCAGTTTTTGATTTTGACGGCACACTGACACGGAAGGACACCTTTCTGGAGTTTATAAGGTTTACTCAGGGGCGTTTCCGTTTCTGGACAGGTTTCATTATCCACGCTCCGGTTTTAATACTTATGAAGCTACATATCTACGCAAACTGGAAAGCCAAGCAGCAAGTTTTTACTTTTTTCTTCAAGGGGTGGGACTATACTAGATTTGAAAAAGCCGGCAAAGCCTTCTCCCTAGTCATTGACAATATGCGGAAGCTACAAGGCATGGAGTTGTTGCAGCAGGAACTTAAAGAATCAAACGATGTCTACGTAGTGAGTGCCAGCATAGAGGAGTGGTTGTCGCCATGGTGCTTATCTCACGGAATAAAGCAGGTTGTGTCCACGCAGGTAGAAGTGAAGAACGGAAAACTAACGGGTAAATTTCTGACTAAGAATTGTTATGGAAAAGAAAAGGTTGCGCGGCTCATAGAAGTGGAACCCTGCAGGGATGATTATGTTCTGTATGCCTACGGAGACAGTCAAGGCGATGCGGAGATGCTGCAATTTGCTGATTTTGGCATTATGGTGAAGTAGGCATCAGTTGTACCGGCTTTCATCTGAGTTCACATTGTCGAGCAGTTTCTCGGCATTAAACCTCGGCCGGTCTTTCACTTCCATGTATATCTTGCCTATGTATTCACCGACAATGCCCAAGCCCATGAGGACGCAGGCACCGACAAGCCATATAGAAAGGATGATGGATGCCCAACCGGGAACGACGCTGTGAGTCAAGAGGGAATAGAGCACATAGCCCAGAATAATCAGTGCCACGACAAGGAACAGCAGACCAAGCGTGAACACCATCCGCACGGGCTTGATGCTGAAGGATGTGATGCCGTCAATGGCAAAGTTCAGCATCTTGAAGAACGGGTACTTGCTCTCGCCAGCCAGCCGCTCGGAACGGTCGTAGTAGACACAGGCAGTCTGATAGCCGATAAGTGGGACGAGACCACGAAGGAACAAGTTCCGCTCACGGTACTGGCACAGCTGGTCAACGGCGCGCTTGCTCATCAGCCGGAAGTCGGCATGATTGTAAACCGTGCTCACTCCAAGCCAATGCATGAGGCGATAGAATGTCAAGGCCGTGGTGCGCTTGAACCATGTGTCGGTAGTACGCTTATTGCGGACGCCATACACGATGTCACAGCCCGACTGAAACTTTTGCAACATCTCTGGTATGACATGTATGTCGTCCTGCAAGTCCGCATCAATAGACACCATGACGTCTGCCTGCTCCTTGGCCACCATCAAGCCTGCCAGCAAAGCATTCTGATGTCCCACATTATGGGCCAGCTTCAAGCCATTGGCATATTTCTCTTCTTTGTGAAGAGCTTCTATGATGTCCCACGTGGCATCCCTTGAGCCGTCGTCAACATACAATATGGCGCTATCTGGTGCTATCTGGCCATTTCCAACCAACTGATTGTACAGAGCAGACAATTTTGAATGAGTGTCTGTCAATACAGCCTCCTCATTGTAACAAGGAACGACTGTGATAAGTCTTGGAGCTGTCATAAGATGCTATTTGTTGAAAATATTGCGTTTTAAAAGAATATCAGTGCTGCTCACGTGAAAATCGGATGGAGGGAGCGGAAGATTCTGATGTTTGGTAAAAACAAAATAGTGCTCCCCCCAACAAGTGTATTCGTAGATGAGGCGATAGCCAGATGAAAGGACAAAATCTTTGTGTTCTTCAAGACCAGGATACAGGTTACTTACAATGACAAAATCTGTTTGATGTTTTTGTATAGCTTCTTCTTGATTCATCTTCATCTCAGGAGTGGCCCCCAATTGGGTTGCCCAGTATTTTGCACCAGGTAATGCGCCTGAAGGTATTCCTTGCCCATGTTCACTTGAAACATAATGAACAACTGTCGGATTACTTACCCCCGACATGATATAGGCAACATTATAATAGTCTTTACGAAAGGAACTATCTTTAAAGAACCAAGAATCAGATACGAATCCTTGATTAAAAGAATTCATAAAAACAACAAAACATATTATCGACACAGTAAGGAATGAACGAGGCCTAAAGTTTGGGAGTTGCCTGACAACGGGAATTATAAAAAACAACGGAAAGAACAAGCTAGAACACAAATAATAGAATAAATAATGATGAACCGAAATAGCATAGAAACCGATGAAAGAAACAAGAAAGAAATACTTGTCCCTTTTGACAACCTTAGACATCAAATAAGCTCCAACACAACATAACAGCAAAAGTACAAGAGCGTGAGTTTCATGTGTGGGCATCAACCATTCGTGCAGATAAGTTCCAACTGTATTATATGTATCAACAGTCTGCAAGGTGTTTAGGAAATATTCCTGTATAAACGCACCAAAACAGCCTACACACATCATGTATATGACAAACGGAGCTATCATTATCAAAAATCCGGAAAGAAATGACAGGAACGAGTAAAGGATATTTTCCTTTTCTCTTATTACTGCATATAGCATATAACAGGCAACAACTCCCAGCATCGCTGTTATCGTGTACTTTATAAGCAAAGTTCCAGCAAGGCTGATACCAAGAACAAAGCATGCTATGTGGCAATCTCTATGATTTTTAGTTTCTGTTGCGTATAACCAACGACAAGAATAATAAAAAGTCATTGCAATGAACAACTGGCACCAGTCCTCTGCCCTGATTTCATGGTGAAACCAGTGGCAGAAATATGAGAGTGTCATGCAAACTGTGACAAAAAAAGAAATATCGTCTTTCTTGAGGAACAACTTCGCTATCAGATACACATAGTAGAATACTGCAGTATAAAGCAAAACGCTCAACCAGAATACACCAATATAATTAAAAGAACTGATCAGATAGCCGACACCGTATATCAGCCACAACAGCGGTCCCTTGCTATCCGCAAAGTCTACATAGGGAGTCATGCCGCTCATCCATGCCTTGCCACATGTAAAAAACCAAGCCGTGTCAAACTGCTCAAAAGTGTCATGTGTATAAGAATCGGGTGAAACAAAAAACAGCACCCCAAATGACAACACGAACAATTTTGCCAACAAAAATAATGTACTCTTTTGATTCCCTAGCATGTCTTCAGTTATTTGTATAAATAATCAATAGCCTTTCGGGGCATACAACTACCACACAGAGGCTGTTCTGCAAAAAGCGTTGCAAAGATACGAAAAAAATCAATACTTCCATTCGTTTGAGGAAAAAAAAATCAATTTAGGAATAAAAAAAGAGCCTGAGATATTTTGCATCAGTAGATGAGGCAAATGCTGGTGGCACGAAAAAGATAATCGTAACAATCAATGCCGAGATGGATATTTCATTCTGAACAGTTTTTACATTTTCGACCGATGAGCGTAAAGTGGTAAAAGTCGGCGTTACCCTCGATACTGAGACGCGAACAGTCAGCAAATGACTGAAAGATTAAATGCTGTTGAGGGTGTCAGGGTGTACAAATGCCGATAAGTATACGCGTTTACAACCTGTTTTATAGGGTGACAGGGTGTACAGAGGGTGTCATATTGTCAGTGAGACAGCTTGGCAGAATGTTCTTGATTCGACATGGTGATGAATTCTCGAGAGAATTGAAGCATAAAGGGCCACTATAGAACGAAGAAGAGGCTGGAAAGCGTTGAATTCTCTCGAGAATTGAAGACGATGTGGCATGTTTTTTGCGAGTAAAAAGGAAAACGGAAAGAACTACTACCATGAAAGAAGAAGCCACAAAAGTATTGATGAAGTATCTCTATCGTCAGGATGAGAAAGAGAAGTACGTAACGCTCAGCAGCGTGTACGAATGGACGCGCAACGGCAAATACCGTCACAGAGTGGAGGCCATTAGGGGGATGGATGAGATTGCTATGGCTGGTGGCATGGTGGCAGGTTCCCTCGCGGCAGAGGAACTGCCAAGGGTGATGCCCGCCATCGGTGAGAAGGGGGCATATACGGGTCTGGTGCTACTCTCATTCCGCACTGATGGGGGTGTCGAGGTGCTGGAACGGCTCCGCGGAGTGGTCAACTTGTGGGAACAGGCCCTGATGTCGTTCATAGGCACCAGCGGACAATCACTGAAGGTGCTCATTCCCTATCGTCTTGTGGGAGGAGGTCTACCGAAAGATGACACGCAAGTGGCTCTGTTTCAGCAGTATGCCTACAAACGAGCAGCAGAGTATGCTTTTGCTTCGACAGGGGTGAGAGCAGAAGAGGTGGTGCACGATGGCACTGAGCACTTCCGAATCTCCTATGACCCTCGAGCCTACTATAACGAACAGGCGAAACCCGTAGAGATGATGCAGCCCTTGGAGCCGTTGACAGAGCTGTCGGCCCAGATTATTGTCGACAATGAGGAGGTGAAACTCGATACGGAAGTGATACCGGGCTATACACGGCGCGAGATGGATGCAACGAAATATAATTTTATCTGTCGCGAACTGGCCTACGGCAAGAACTCAGACATGGAAGTCTATCTGATGCAACTGGCTGCGGCATGCTGCCATGCAGGCATCGACAAGGAACTGGCTATCAAGCTGACCATCAGTCAGATGCAATTCTTCAAGAAAGACATCCTCGTGCGCACCTCGTTCAACAATGCCTACGAGAAGCACCGCTTGGGCAGGATGAATCCTATAGAGAAATCACTCATGCACCAGCAGTTGCTTGAAGAGTTTCTCCGTCGGCGCTATATGTTTCGCAGGAACAGGGTTACAGGCGACATCGAGTATCAGGAGAAGCACCGCTACCAGCTCTTGTGGAGACCCCTGACGGAGGAGGTGCAGAACGACATCAACAACGAGGCCATCCGTGAAGGTATCAAGGTGTGGCCAAAAGACTTGGAGCGCATCCTGATTTCAGAGCGCATCAAAGAATACGACCCTGTACGCGAATGGTTAGATGCCCTTCCCGAATGGGATGGCATCGACCGCCTTGGTGAGCTTGCCGACCGCGTGAAGACCAATTCGCCTGACTGGCGCGACAATTTCAAGATATGGATGCGCTCTATGGTGAGCCAGTGGCGTGCGGGGCACGATGCGATGTACGGTGCCCAGATGGTACTCATGCTCGTGGGCAGACAGGGCACCCGGAAATCGACCTTTATGCGGATGCTGCTGCCAAGGGAACTGATGCCGTTCTATATCGACCGCATCGACTTCGCCAACAAGAAGGAGGCACTTAGGGCGCTGAGCCGTTTCCTGCTTATCAACATCGACGAGTACGACCAGATCAGCAAGTCACAGACGGCCTTCTTCAAGCACCTCATCCAGCGCACTGACGTGAAGGAGCGCAAGATGTACTCCACCGTCTACCAGCAACAACAGCGTTTTGCCGCCTTCTGTGCCACCACCAACTCGCTGAAACCCCTGAAGGACGACACCGGCTCACGCCGCTACCTGGTGATTGAGGTGAACGCCCCCATCGACACAGACATTCAGGGAGAGAAAGCCATCGACTATCCACAGCTCTATGCCCAAATAGTCCATGAGATAGAGCATGGCGAGGAGTATGCTTTCACGGGTGAACGCGAGAATCGCATCATCGAGCAGAACGCCGACTATTATGAAACACCTAACGTTGTTTCGCTCTTTGAGGACATGTTCCACCAGCCCGAGGTGGGTGATGAGGTGCTACCCCTGAGTCCGACAGAGATACTTGAACGGATCAAAAGCCAGAAGAAAGTGAACGTAATCACACAGACAAATGCTACAGTATTAGGCACTTATCTTCACCGCAAAGGGTATAAAAAGCAACGGAGACGATATCTGATAGCCTTAAACTAAGCCCGTCCACTGTGTACACCCATCGCACACCCTAACACCCTATCAAAAAGGGTGTTAATGTAAGTGTTTATCGGCATTTGTACACCCTGATACCCTCTGACAAAAAATAGCTATAATACTATTGAACAAAAACTGAAAGTTATGAAATACCAACTAAAGAAAGAAACGAAGCCCACGCTCTCCACGTTCGGCAAGTACAAAGCTGTGGCAAGCCACAACCAAACCGTAGAGACTGAGCAACTCATCAAAGAGATCTGCGCCAACGACTCCTACAGCGAAGGAACTGTCACTGCCGTGATATGGAAAATGGCACAGGTCGTCAACCGCCATCTCCGCAATGGAGACAAAGTGCGACTCAAAGATTTCGGCATGATGAAACTGGAGATTGAAAGCGACAAGGTGGATGCCCCTCAGGATTTCAAGCCCCGCCAGCATATCAAGGGTGTCCGCCTGCACTTCATCCCAGAAAGCACCAAAGGCAAGCCCGATCTTTACAAAAACATCATATTCAAGAAGGAATAAAAAGCATATTCTTTGCTTATTTGAAAATAAAGTCGTATTTTTGCACCAATTATTGAAATAGCAGTATAATCATGCGACCACTACACATCATCATGCCGATGGCTGGCGAGGGCAGCCGCTTTTTGAAGGAGGGATGGACTACGCCCAAGCCTTTGATTGAACTGAAAGGAGTGCCACTGTTCAAGCGGGCGATTGGGAGCGTGGCAGTTGACGGAGCACCAATGAAATACAGCTTCATTGTGCGTAAGGAACATATCGACCATTACCATATCGACGAGCAGATCAAGGCCATACTGCCTGATGCCAACGTGTTCTTTGTGGAAAAGACAACACGCGGCGCAGTGGAAACCTGTCTTATTGCCGAGCCGGCCATTGCTGATGAAGATTCCATCGTGGTGATGGACTGCGACCTGGAGTTTCGCAGCAAAGGCTATTCGCAAGGCATTAAGGACATTCTGGGAAAACCTGTTGAGGCAGTCAACGGCGGCCTGCTTGTGTCATTCGAGTCAACAGAGTCACGTTACAGCTATGCCGAAGTGGATGAGAATATGATTGTGAAAAGAACGGCCGAAAAAGAGGTCATCAGCAACCACGCTCTTTGCGGTGCCTATTTCTTCTCTTCAGCAAAAGGTTTCCTAAAGGCAGCATACCAACTACTCAACGAACCAGTATTCACTAAGCCTGAATATTATGTTTCACTACTCTACAACTATCTGCTTGCAGACGGCGAGATGGTCAGATTGGCTACGATGGAAGAGTATTATTCATACGGCACTCCTGAGGAGTTGAAACGATACATATAAAACAACGGATTAAACGAATTATTGAATGATACGAGCCATTGTCACCGACTTCGACGGAACTATTGTTGACACTTTTGAGGCCAACTACGCAGCCTACTGCATGGCCTTCAAGCATTGCGGTCTTGAATTATTAAAAGAGCAGTACCATGCATGTTTCGGGCTCCGCTTCGATGCGTTCATGGATGTCATGAAAATTAACGATGCCGACCTGCGCAACAAGATCAAGCAGGAAAAAGCGAGGGTCTATCCTATGTGCTTCGGTCACCTCAAGCCTAACGAAACCCTTATCAACTTCATCCAAAAGGCCAAACTGTCAGGAGTAAAGACCGCTATCGCCTCGACAGCACAACGCGGCAACCTGATGAACGTGCTAAAGCACTTGCAGTTGGAGCATCTCTTCGACATTATCATTGCCGGTGATGCAGTAAAGGAAGGCAAACCGAATCCCGAGATTTATTTGACATCCATGTCGATGCTAGGAGTAGAACCTTCCGAGACGCTTGTCTTCGAAGACACTGAGGTAGGTCTTCAGGCAGCCGAAAAGAGTGGTGCGAATGTGATGAAAATTTCAAAAGACTATTACGAATCCAACAACAGATTATACGGATTAAACGGATAACAGCCATGATGGAAATAGAAGTGAAAGGCCACTCCGGCTGCAATATTGACATCGTCAGAGAGGGTAACGACCTGTTTGTCTATAAGTCAAGTCACGACAAAGAATACCTGTCGCGCCTGCTGCTACAAGCTGACAAACAGCGGGAAGCATCGAAGAAGGAATATCAGCACATGCGTATCCCCCAGATTTTCAACGTGGAGCAGGATGCGGAGCATGTCTCTATAAAGATGGAATATGTGTACAGCCGCAATTTCATTGAATACTTCGAAACAGCAGGCTTTGAGCAAATTCAGTATTTTATCGATGCGCTTATTCTTTTCATCGAACGGGAGCTTAAAGTGTCGGCGATGCAGCATGTGTCCACATCAATGACAATGGACAAATTTAATGGAGTGGAGAAGAAAATCCTCTCCAACCCACTAATTAAAGACGATCCTTCCATAAAAGATTTGCTCCAAAAGTCAAGAAAAAGGATTGATACTTTATGCGAGCAATCTTTCATTGATATACCTGTCGGTTTCTGTCATGGAGACTTGACATTCTCCAACATCCTCTTCAATGGCAACAACTACTACCTGATTGATTTCCTCGATTCGTTCATCGAATCGCCATTGATGGACATAGTGAAAATCCGTCAGGACTCACGTCACCTATGGTCGCAACTCATGTATGTGAAGCCCTACGATAAGCTGCGGCTGAAGATTATCTGTGAGAAAATCGACAATGAGATAGACCGCTACTTCAGCCGTTACGAGTGGTATAAGCGCTACTACAACGACTACCAACTACTCAACCTGCTACGAATCCTCCAATATGCCAAGGGGGCAAAGGTCGTTGAGTATCTAAAAGAGGAGATTGAGAAATCTCAGCAGCCCCACCCCCGACCTCTCCCAGTGAGGGAAGGAAACAATTCCCCGCAAGAACCTTTTTCTCTCATCATTCCTGCTGCCGCCGACAATGCCTCACAGCCCGATGCCATGCCCTACGTATTTAGCCTTGACCACTCAGGCATCATGCTGTGCATCCGCTCTATACAAGGTCTGAACCTCAATGCTTTTGACAACATCTATTTCACCATTCTGCGCAAACATGCACAAATGTTCTGCCTTGACGAGTTGTTTAAGCTCCAGTTCAAGCGTTTGGGTTTGAGCAATGCCAGTCTGGTGATTCTCGACCATCCCACGAAGTCACAAGTGGAGACTGTGCAACAGACGCTGACGCAGGAAAACATCAAAGGCAGTATCTTCGTCAAGGATGCTGACGGCTTTTTTACCGGCGAAGTGCTCCGTGAAAACGGTGTGGCAGTATTCGCCTTAGAAAACCTTGAGATGGTAGATCCCCGCCACAAGAGCTACGTCTCGCTAGATGACATGTACTACGTCACCAACATCATTGAGAAGCGCATTGTCAGCCACTATTTCAATGTGGGTGGCATCTGCTTGGAAGACACTGTTCTTTTTCAGCATTATTACAAGCGTCTACTACAGATGAGCATTGATGGTCGCATGTGCATGTCGCATATTGTCTACGCCATGCTTCTTGATAAGCTGAAGTTTCGTCCCATTATGGCTAAAGAATATATCGACTATGGCACAGAATCACTGTTCAATTATCATAAATTCCACCAATGAAGATAGCACTATTTGCCTGGGGACCAGAAGACAACCCTAAGGTGTGGTCGGGGACCCCGTCTACGCTCAAGAAACTATTCACAGAAAGAGGTATTGAGACTCAGCATGTCGACATGAGCGCGATGCTGAGTGCTTGGCATTATCGGTTCAGGACTTTCATGAAAAAGCTTGGCTTTGACGGTTTGGAAAAGCTTCCTTTGTTATTCCAACACATTGGGCTCGGCGTTTCAAGGATTGATGAAACCTTTGATGACGACACATCGTTGCTCTTCGTTTCAAGCAATGCCATTAGCAAGCCACTAAAGCCGACGCATCGAGCCTACATTTATGTAGATGCCGTCATGCGCCCAAGGTTGGAGTTCACAGCTAAGCCGCGTTTTCCACAGTCGATATTCAGAGAATACGGAGCGAAGAAATATGAGCAATACGACAAACTATCCTATTCTTTCGCTACCAAAATCTTCACCCAAAACGAATGGACGAGGAAATTCATCATTGAATCTTACGGGGTCTCAGCCGAAAAGGTCATCAACGTAGGTTTCGGTGTGAACCTGACATCCTATAAGGAAGAGAAAGACTACACCCGCCATCTTCTACTCATTGTGCTACGCAAAGGCTTGGAAGAACCTAAGGGGCTTAATCTACTATTGCCAGCTTTCAGGATAGCCCGGCAGACAGTGAAAGACCTCGAACTGGCCGTGGTAGGTACCAATGGGCCTGAGGAGGAGGGCGTAACCTACTTCTTTAATCAGCCGCGGGCCACCACTGTACAGCTGTTCAAGGAATGTGTGCTCTACACCATGCCCGCCCTAAACGAGCCCAACGGCATCACCTATCTGGAGGCTTTGGCCAACAAGGCCCCCATCCTGGGGCTGGAGCGATTCTCCGTGCCGGAGTTTGCAGGCTACGGCAGACATGGATTCTACACAGCATGCACCACACCCGAGGCCATAGCCGGACTGATTGTTGAGGCGCTTTCAGACAAAGACCGCCTAAAGGCCATGGGCGAAGCCGGGCAGGAATTTGTAGAAAAGAACTACACATGGAACCGAGTCATAAGCCAGATGTTAGAACAGATGCAATGAGATACTCCATTATAACCATCAACTACAACAACCGTGACGGTCTGATCAAGACCATCAAGAGCGTTGTCAGTCAAAGTTACAAAAACTTTGAATATATCGTCATCGACGGCGGCTCCACCGACGGCAGCCGCGAGGTGATTGAGGAATATGCCGACCGCATCAGCTACTGGATATCGGAGCCCGATAAAGGTATCTATAATGCCATGAACAAAGGCATCCTGCAGGCACATGGAGACTATTTGAACTTTATGAACTCGGGAGACTACTTTTTTGACGAATCTGTCTTGGCCAACACGCTGCCATATCTGACAGCGGATATCGTTTATGGACGGCTATTCTATCGCAACCATCAAGAACGGTCAGTATATCTCAAGGGCAGTCCTAACATGTTACAGTTCTATGAGAACACACTCAACCACCAGTCTTCTTTTTTTGCCAGACGGCTTTTCGAAGATACTCTTTATGACGAGAATTACAAAATTGTCTCTGACTGGAAATTCTATATTGAGAAGTTGATTTTACAAAACTGCTCTTTTGTATCCATGCCTGTAAAGGTAGGCTTTTTTGAGGGAGAAGGTATTTCCGACACTCACGGGGAGCTAGATGCAGCTGAACGAAGGGATGTGCTGGAGAAAATGTTTCCCCCTCGTGTCCTTGAGGCTTTTGAACGCTTTAAGGGCAAGGAGTCACCCATGCTCGACCTGATACCACAGTTCAACCGTACAGTAAGACTTCAAAACCTTATCATTGCAACGACCAAACTGATTCTCAAAATCTATCATGTCTTCCACAAATCATAACACTTAATAAGCCACGCCAAAAGATGAATCCCGCAGTTTCCATATTGATTCCTGTATACAGATCTGAAAGGTATATCGAGAAATGTCTGCAGTCCGTACTCACTCAGACCTATCACAATCTGGAAGTCATCATCATTGACGACGCCACACCCGACAACAGCATGGCCATAGTCGACAAAATTACGGCACAGTATCCCAGGAATGGCATGCGCATAGTTCACCACGAGAGCAACAAAGGCATTGCCGCCACGAGAAATGAGCTGCTAAAACTCGCCAGTGGCGAATACCTGTTCTTTGTAGACAGCGACGACTACATAGCCCAAGATGCCATAGAAAGCCTCGTAAGCATAGCCACGCAGGCCAATGCCGACCTGGTGCGATGCAACTATATCGCCCTGAAAAACAATACAGAGACTGCTGTTAGCATCCCATCATTCAAGGATAAGGAACAGCTACTTAAACGCCATATCGCTGCATGGGACAGCATAGAAGCCATGTGGCAGTTGTTCATCCGCAGGAGCCTAATAACCGACAACCACATCTCATTTGCCAAAGGCATCAACGCCTCGGAAGACCACCTGATGATGATTAAACTCTACCTCTTTGCCCGCATAATAGTTGATGCCCCAAAGCCCGTCTATTACTACCGCATCGACAACGAGCTGAGCGTCACCCACATCAATCCCAAGGCTTTCCACGATTCCATGTACAAAGGCATGGACGATGCCATCAACTTCCTCAAGAAAAACGGAGTTTACGACACCTATCGCGACGAGGTTCTCACCCGCACTTTCCTCACCAAGCAGACATTCCTGCTGAGCAAAGAAAATAGAGACATAGATTTTTTCCTAGACGCGCATCCTGAATGTAACCCATACTACAGGAAGTTCAACTTCAGTCGCTCGCAAAAGTTTCTTTTTCGGCTGGCAGATTTAAGACTGCGCACTTTGCTTAAAATAATAACCCGTTTCCTCTAATCCCCCTACAGAACCAATTCCTTTAACTATAGCTTAAATAGGATTATCACAAATAGGATAAAAAGAAAAAATTCATGAAATCCATCGTCATCATCTTCCCCTATTTCGGAACCCTGCCTGCACAATATAAGATGTGGCGGGCCTCGGCGCTGCAGAATCCATCTGTAGACTTTATGTTTTTCACTGATGCAGACGTGGAACCGGCCATAAACATAATAGTACACAAGATTAAGTTTGCAGACTTCCAACAAATAGCTCAGAAGGCTTTTGACTTTCCTATCGTCCTGAACCGTCCCTACAAGCTCTGCGAATATAAACAAGCCTATGGCTACATTTTGCAAGAATATATCAGCGGATACGACTTTTGGGGATTTGGCGATTTAGACCTGGTATATGGTAACTTACGCCACTTTTTCACCGACGAGGTTCTCCGATACAAATTCCTTCTTGGCTGGGGGCATTTGACTTTGATTCACAATGATGACAGCTCCAACACATATTTTATGAAGGTGGAGCCAGGTTTTCAGGATTACAAGGAGGCTTTCACCACCGAAAAGATTACATTCTTCGACGAATACGGCTACAAAGGATGTAGTGACAAATGGCGCGACAACCGCTTAGAGGACTGTTGGTTGGAATGGCCCTTCGACAACGTCAGCAAGCCCAAGGAGGCTTACCACTTCAACAGCATGACGCGAGGGTGGCAGCAGGTCGTCTTCGAACATGTGGAAAACAAGCTATACATGATTCGTTTCAGCAACGGCAAGATGGAGAAAATGGAGTCTATGTATGCCCATTTCCAGCACCGAGGGTTTATGAAAGACCGCGTCACCAACTACAGCCACTTTCTTATCACGCCATGTGCCATCATAGACTATCCCAAACATTTCGTCAAGCTCCGTCTGCGCTTGCTATGCCGCAACCGCTCACTGATGACAAAATATTATCAGTGGAAAGACCGCATCATCTGGAAGCTCGGACTGAGCAAGATGAAATAAAGCTATGACACAAACAATGAATTATATCAGATTAAACGGAAACATATACCTATGAAACTTGCAATTCTAACCTGCGGAATTCTCCCCATCCCTGCCGTACAAGGGGGAGCAGTGGAAAACATGATCGACTTCTACCTGGACTACAACAGCAGAAAACGGCTTCATGACATCACCATCTATAGCCCATGGATTCCCGAAGTGAAAACACACCCGGCATTATCATCAGACGTCAACCACTACCATTTCATCGACGTCACAAGCTTCAAAGCCAGGGCTGAAAGGCGACTGCGCAGCTACTTCCATTCCAACGAATATTACAACTATTTCATTGAGTATTACTTTGAGAAAATATATGCGCATCTAAAGAAGCAGGATTTTGACTTCATTATCCTAGAGAACTGTCCAGGTTACGCCCTCAAACTCTCGCGAAGGGGACATAAGAATGTCATCCTACACCTGAACAACAACTTACTGAATGCAACTTCGAGATATCACGAAGAAATATTCAACGGCTTGAAGGCTGTCCTGACCTGCTCCGACTTCATCAAGAACTGTGTATCTACCATTCAGTCCAGCAGCAAAATACAGACTCTCTATAACGCTATTGACACCAAAGCGTTTGCTCCAAAGGCCACAGCTATCGTCACACGCGGACAGATGGGATTCGCTGACGACGACTTCGTCATCGCCTACAGTGGACGGGTGAACAGCGACAAGGGCATCGCCGAGCTCATCGATGCCCTAATCAAGCTGAAAGGCAAGGAAAGAATAAAACTGATGATTATCGGCGGGCCTTTCTTCGGCAACGCAGGCAATGAAGACGCCTTTGTCAGATCACTGAAGGAACAGGGGGAAAGGATAAAAGACAGAATTGTCTTCACAGGGTTCATTCCTTACAAGGATGTACCCAACTATCTGCACCTCGCCGACATGGCCGCCCTGCCCTCCATGTGGGACGAGCCCTTCGGCCTGACCATCGTCGAGGCACTGGCCGCCGGACTGCCCCTCGTCACCACGCGCAGCGGAGGCATACCTGAAATTTGCGAGGGCGTAGCCACCATCGTCGACCGCAAGGACGTTGTTAGCAATCTTGCCACAGCCATCCTCGACCTCTATGAACATCCCGAGAAGCGGAAACAAATGGCAACCGCCTCGCCTGAGCGAGCCATACGCTTTGACAAAGAGCCCTACTCAGAAAAGTTCTTCGCTGCCTTGGAAAAACTGAAGGAATAAGAATCGGAGAAAAGAACTCACATCTCTATCTTGATGACATCAAACTGCTTTATTCCAGATATCATCAGCAACTTACTCTGAACATTATATTGATAAGCAGTGTTCACGTTTTGAGGTTTCTTGTCCAGAGGCAAGTTGATATGCTCAGTGTCTTCCAAGACATGAAGATAGACCATGTTGTCTTTTCTCGTTGTTACACCCCACGTATATTCTTCTCCACGCGTCGTTCCATAGATACTCTCGCCATGCTGCTGCATCCACCGCCCTATATCCTTGAGTCGTTCTAAAGCCGCTGCAGGCAACTCGCCATTGGGCTGGGGGCCAATGTTCAGCAGGAGGTTGCTTCCTTTCGACGCTGCACGTTCAAGCAGTGTTATAAGCTCCCTGGATGACTTGTAGCCCTGATCAGCCACTTTGTAACCCCACATGCCATTCATGGTCTGGCACATCTCCAGCGGCAGATGCGATATGGCCTGACCTTCTGAAAATCCGGCCTTGTTCTCGCCTGGCAGATCACGCTCAAACATCTGGAAGTCCTCTCCTTCAATTGGCGCGACATGGTGGTTGTTCCCTATGAGGCATTCCGGCTTCAAAGAATGAATATAGGCATAAAACTCCTCCATGCGCCAGTTGAAAGGCTCGGCATCTTTGCTGTGATCCCAGCATCCGTCAAGCCAGATTCCCGCAACGCCGTCATATTCGCAAAGCAATTCACGCATCTGCTCCTTCATGAATTGGAAATAGTGATTGTAGTCAGGTTTGAGCGTGCGTCCAGTGTAGTGCCCGCTCTCGCCCAGGGGGTAGTCGTCGCGCATCCAGTCAATGAGTGAGTAATAGATGTGCAGACGTATGCCCTCATCCTTGCAGGTCTGAGCCAGTTCGCCCACAACATCGCGCTTAAACGGAGTCGCATCAACAATGTTATAGTAACTCTGTTTTGTATGCCACATGGAGAAACCGTCGTGATGGCGCGAAGTGAAAGTAATGTATTTTGCCCCCGACTCCTTGATAGCCCGCACCCATTCACCGGCATCGAACAGCACCGGATAGAAGCATGAAGCAGCTTTCATGTATTCCTCGTTCAACAGCTTTCCAGTGTCCAAATACCACTCGCCTTGGGCAAACTCACTGTAAATACCCCAGTGGAGGAAGATGCCAAAACGAAATTCCTCAAATTCCTTTCTGCTCTGAAGGTTTTCAGCTGTCGGCACATATTGATAGTCAGGATTGCGCAGAATATGATTGTCAGGACTGACATTCTTGCATCCCGCGGTCATTAAAATGACAATGGGAAACAGCAGGGCTCCAATTCTCTCAACCATAAGCTATTGCCCTCATCCCAGTTTAATCCGCTCGCCTATCATCCGCTGGAACTCCCTGGTAAAATGATTGTTCATACCCGAGAAGGCATAGAACGTCATTTCGCCAAAGTAGATTCTGCCATTCACGTTATAGAGGTCGACCCGCACCTGAGGGTAGCCTTGGGCTATCTGCTCGGCTATAGCAATCATCTTTTCCAGATTCTTTGGGCGCGGCACATTTTTGTATTCCACGCCCGGGTCTGCCAAATACTGACGCATGGGTGTCCACGTATGAATGTCATACAGGTCGTAAACTGTCTTGCTACCACCGCTGCCGCTTTCCAAGCTACGGTCATAGCAAACCATGTCGTACTGTGCCTTGCCGTCGATACACCTGATCTTGTGGTCGACGGTTGTCTCAGATGAAAAGGCCTCACTGTTGTCCATCTCAATCAGGCTCTCAGCCATGATGCGGGGCTTGATGAACGTGTAGTGAGGCTCGCAGGAGGCATAGCCATACCTGACGGAGACGCGCTTATCCAAGAAGTCCAGGATTTCTTCCTTGTTCATCTTGCTCTTATCGCGCACAATGACGGTACTGCCACAGTCGTGGGTGCACTTCAGCACAAATTTGTCGGGCAACTTATCAAAATCGATATCATCTACTTTGTCCCACACACCATAGCACTCTGTAAGGATGTCTTTCAGCCCAAGTTCCTCGATGTGCTTGCGCACCTCATACTTGTCAGTGTACTCCGTCCACTTCGTCGTGTCGGTCATCACCTCCATCCACGTCACCTTCTCGTTCAGCGTACGAGGGTTCTTCCACGGAAAGCATTCCCTGTAGAAGCGGTTCCACTTCATCTCGATGGCCTTCTTCGGATTAGTGTCTACCAGTTCACGCCACCTATCGGTGGGCACAATGCAGTGTATGAAGTACAAGGCTTTGAGCGACCTAATGGGATGAAGGAAAGATTTTACACGCAGCCGCGCTTTATAGGAAAGAAAACTCATACATCTATGCCATTAATATAAAGACTGTTGAAATGTCCTGCAAAGATAAACCAAATAAATGACACTTGCAAAAATTACAATCAAAAAAAGAGTAAAGTCTTTGCCAGTTAGGATTTTTTTTATATATTTGCACCTTATATGGTAAAGGTCAGTGTCATATTACCAATCTATAATGTCGCGCCTTACTTAGACGAGACATTTCAGTCCATTCTGTGCCAAACCCTGACAGACATCGAAATTATAGCCGTCAACGACGGGTCGACAGACGACAGCGAGGAAATCATCCGCAAATATCAACAGCAGGATGCCAGGATTATTAGCGTCACGCAGAACAACCAAGGTCTTTCCTGCGCAAGGAACACAGCCCTCAGACATGTGACGGGAGAATACATCTACATGATGGATTCCGACGACATACTAAGCAGTCCTAATGCACTTCAGGCCTGTTATGAATATGCGGAAAAGAATCAAGCCGACTTCATCTTCTTCGACGCTGAACGGTTCACCGACCACGACTACAAACACATTTCCGACATTCAGAGAACGCACTTAGTTGACGAAAACAAAAAATACGATGGCGAGTTCCTGCTCAATCTGATGCTCGACACCAAACTGCACAACAGCGTGGTATGGTTACTGCTCATCAACACCAACTTCTTGAAAAAACTCCATCTCACCTTCTATCCCGGCATCCTGCATGAGGACGAATTGTTCACCACCATTCTAACGTTGAGTAGTAGTTCTGTCTTTGCCCTGAAAGAGTCATACGTCAAGCACCGCATCCGATCAACGTCGATTATGGGCAAGAAGTATTCCGATCGCAACATGAACTGCTACCTCACCGTGGCCGATGAGTTGCTAAAGTTTCGACAAACACCCATTGTCCACAAGTTCCTGCGCTACACGTTAAGTGCTGTCTTCACCACTGGCCGCAAAATTCCCTTTAAACAGAAGTCTGCCGTCTTCTGGCGAGCCATGCGTTCCGGTTACCTGAAATACATAGGATGGAAGCCCGCCATCACCTTCTGGCTATAAACGTATCATCTAAATTGGATTATTCATGCCTTTTTCTTATGTACCTGAACTTATGGCATCACTGCGTTGTTCACACGGAAAGCCGGCGAGAAGTGTACAAAGGCTCTGTACAGTGTGTACAAAGCCTATGTACACTTTTAACAGACCTTTGCTTTTCTCGACTGTTGCCATTCTGTGAATAACACAGGCTAAACGTTCTCCGCTCCACAGTTGGGGCAGATGCCCTTGTTGCGGAGGTGGTGGCCGCAGTTGCCGCAGATGTAGCGTGTGCGGTTGTAGCGGAAGTAGCGCCAGAGGGCAAAGACGATGTATGCCAACAGGAGCGGATAGCCTACATAGTAAAGAGTGGACACGCTGAAAATGACGTAATCGACGGAACAGATGGATGCGAGGCCGAAGAAATAGAGTATGGTCTCGCCAGTATTGAGGCGGCGCTGCACGTCAGTGAAGGCTGTCAGTGCCACAATGGCATCGGCCCACACCAGCGCCACAAAGATGCCTAGATGTGCCGGCAGGGAGAAGGGATTGAGCGACGGGTGATAATAATAATGTCGCCACGACTCAGGGTCGAACAGCTGGATACTGCTGTAGACGACAGCCGACAAGGAAATGAGCAGAGCAAGGAGCGTGGGATAGAAGGAGTCGACATCGCGGAAGTGCACGATGCGCGCATGATGCTTGTAAAGCCGGCTCACCACCAGCAGGGCGATGCATACGACGACGACGCCCAGCATGATGAGCAGATGGGTGTCGGAGAAGAAATCGATGAAGCGCGAGATAAGATTGTCGGGGGCTACAGCAGTGAGCAGGTAGGTCTCTTGCGTCCAGCCGATAGTCTCTTCATCGCGTGCCACCTGCACCCACACCGAGTCGATGGTATCGGCAGGGTGCATCATGATGTCGGCCACCACGAGGCGATCGCCTTTGTAAACGAAGAAGCTATCCAAAAGAGCATCGTTACTTAAGCGCAGGCTGTCGGCTACAACGATGAAATTATAATTCTGCGAATAGTGATGGGTGGTATAGAAGGATATGGAGTCCATCTGTTCCTCCGTTGGCACGAAGGCATCGGGAGTCGGTGACTCGGCACGATAGCAGCTCTGCAAAAGCAAAACCACACATATTATTATATATAATCTACTCCTCGTCAGCATAGACATTCATTTGACAACTAACGCAGTTGAACTCCAAACGAAACCGCCGGCCATCGCCTAAACGTAAGAAAAGCGGTTCACGCCACGCTGGCCGTCTTCCGCCATGCCTTACACAGAAACCCAGCTCGTGCCGCAAACAGTAGCGACAGGTCATCAGCCTCCCGCCCCAATCCTGACCACGCGTGAGTTGAGAATCCTCCTCTTTATTTTCCTGGGAGTTAACACGTTCCTCTTTCGCTGGGAGGGGCTGAGACTGAGCTTTGACCACTTCTCTTCTTGCCCCAGCCAACTGACTGGCGGGAATGAAATAGGGGAAATCGTCTGGCAATATGACATCGGTGCACTCATAGGGTGTACCGCCCAGTTTCTGCAACTCGCGCACCATCTGCCCTCGTTGCGGTGTATGTGCCAATTGATGCGGAGCCACAATGCGGATTGTTGACCGACGGCTGCCATCGTCTATCGTGAGCAAGAAGTCAGCATCCCCCTCGCAAGGCACCAGCGTCATGGTTACGGGAATCTTGCGCTCGGCGCTGGGTTTCGCAAGGATGCTCTCCATGGCCTGGTCGTTGCTGCGATAGAGCTTGGTGCCAGGCTTCAGCCCTGCGGGCATCTGCAAGGGATAGAGGCGGTTGCCCTCAGCTTTGTTGACGCGAAATCCCTTGAGCTGTCGGTCAGCATCGAAGAAACAGAGTCCGTCGCCATTGGCGAAAGCAGCGGTGCCTGCCACATTGAACGAGCGGCCACGCAGTTCCTTCACCGTTCCCACGAAGGGGCCAATGGCCTTGGGCGTGTCGAAGGAAGCCTGCTGCGGCTGGCGCCCATGCACGAAGTAGGTGGTGTAGCCCCGATTGAAGGTACGGCTAAGGTCAGGTTCAAAGGCATAGCGTACCAGACCCTTCGACGCACGTTGATACTGGCCGGTATGAGCAGCGATGTACTGGTTGAGCAGCTGACTGTAGGCAGCAGTGACATTCTTCACGTAGGACACGTCCTTCAGGCGCCCTTCTATCTTGAACGACATGGCGCCGGCCTCAATGAGATCTGCCAGATGGGCGCTGAGGTTGAGGTCTTTCAGCGAAAGCAGATGCCGCTGGTGTTCCAGCTCACGCCCGTCGGCATCGAGCAGGTCGAACTGCATACGGCAGAACTGTGCACACTCGCCACGGTTGGCAGAGCGGCCGAAGCAATACTCCGAGGCATAGCAACGGCCAGAGTAGCTCACACAGAGAGCGCCATGCACAAAGACCTCTAACTCCATCTGCGGAACGGCTTCATGGATGGCACGTATCTCGTCTACGCTGAGTTCCCGGGCCAGCACAGCGCGGCGGAAGCCCTGCTGCCACAGCCATGCCACCTTGTCGGCGGTGCGGTTGTCGGCCTGTGTGGAAGCGTGAAGTGAGGGGTGAACGGTGAGCGGTGAGCGGTGAGAGATTTCCAACAGCCGCATGTCCTGAATGAGGATGGCGTCGACGCCTACATCGCATAACTGCTGCATCAGCAGCCCGGCCTGCGGCAGCTCCTCGTCATAGAGCAGTGTGTTGACTGTGGCATAGACCTTGGCATCAAAGATGTGTGCATAGCGGCACAGCTCAGCAATGTCTGCTATGCTGTTGCCCGCAGCGGCACGCGCCCCGAACTGTGGCGGCCCTATATAGACAGCGTCGGCACCGTGGTCGATGGCAGCCTTGCCACATTCCAGATTCTTGGCCGGAGCCAGCAGTTCCAATATTCGCATCGCTTTGATTTACAATTTACAATTTATATGCGTCACACTCAACACTCAACACTCAACACTCAACACTCAACACTCAACTCTCATCACTCAACACTCATCACTCAACACTCATCACTCATCAGTGGATGGACGTGATGTCGTAAGGTGTCTCCTGATAGACGTAATAGTTCACCCAGTTATTATAAAAGAGGTTAGCGTGCGCGCGCCATGTCACCAGCGGCGGCAGGTCGGGGTTGTTGTCCTTATAGTAATTGCAGGGCAAGTCCACGTCATTGCGTATGCCCCGGTCGCGCCGATATTCATTGTCGAGGGTGTTGGGTGCATATTCCAAATGTCCGGTGATGAAGAACTCGCGGCCTCCGCGTGCCATGACGATGCTGACACCGCAGTCGGGCGACTCGGCGATGAGGCTCAGCTCAGGGTGCTGGAGAATGTCGTCGCGATGTATCTCGGTGTGCCTGCTGTGCGGCATCATAAACACATCGTCGAATCCTCGGAAGATGGGCAGCTGTTTCTCTAAAGCATACTGCGGGAAGATGCCAAACATCTTCTTCTCTAACGGATATTTGGGCACGCCATAGTAATGATAGAGTCCTGCCTGTGCCGCCCAGCAGATGAACAGGGTACTGGTGACGTGGGTGCGTGCCCAGTTGAAGATATCGGTTATCTCGTCCCAATAGTTCACGTCCTCATAGTCCATCTGCTCCACAGGTGCCCCGGTGACAATCATGCCATCGAACTTCTCGGTGCGCATGTCGGCGAAGTCGCGGTAGAACATCATCATGTGTTCTATAGGCGTGTTCTTCGACGTGTGGCTGCGCAGTTTCATGAAACTGATATCCATCTGCAGCGGCGTATTCGACAGCAGCCGGATGAGGTCGGTCTCTGTCGTTATTTTCAGCGGCATGAGATTGAGGATGACGATGCGCAGCGGGCGTATGTCCTGAGCGTGAGCTCTGGTGCTGTCCATCACGAAGATATTCTCATTCTTCAGTATGTCGATGGCAGGCAGTCGGTCGGGAAGTCTTAGAGGCATTTATTTAAGTAAGAAGTAAGAAGTAAAAAGTGAGAAGTGAGGAGTGAGCAGTTTGTGGTTACATCATTGTGGCGATGACGGCTGAGACGTTGTCGTGCCCTCCAGCCCGTTCAGCTTCTATGCATAGCTCGTCAGCGTTTTTACCTGCAGCCAGCAACTCTGCAATAACACGATCTTCCAGCATATCGGTGAGTCCGTCGCTGCAGAGCAGGAAGGCATCGCCCGGCTGCACATCAGCCGTACACTGAACGATGTCAATGTAACTATGCTTGCAGCCGCCACCAATACAGTTGGTAATGATGTTGGAATGTTTTGTAGCGCCTACCAGTGTGCTGAGCGAGTGGTCGGTGGAGAGCTGTGTCAATTTGCCGTCGTGGTATCTGTAGACGCGGCTGTCGCCACAGTTCATCCAGTAGAACTCGCGTTCATAGTAGGCCATTGCTACGAGCGTCGTGCCCATGCGGGCGTAGCGTTCATCGTAGGCGCCCTTACTTTCTATGATATGATTGATGCTTGAGAGCCATACGCAAATAGTCTTGTTGAAATCACCGATGCTAAGGCCTACCGGCATGTCGGAAAAGAAGAACTGCAGGTTGTGGAGCACGTCGCTGCTGGCCACATCACCGCTGTTGTGTCCTCCCATTCCGTCGGCCAATGCTATGAGATAGCGGTCTACGGAGTTCAGATCGACTTCAGTCCTCACTTTCCCGTTGCGCACGCACCACTGGTCTACGAGTACCATGTCTTCGTTATTTCCCCTGACGCATCCGGTTCTGGAAGATGCCGTAATAGAAAGTCTCATCGATGGGCTTCAAAACGTTTAGTTGATATTCACCTGCAGATTAACGTTGGCTATGGTGAGGATGTCGCCGTTTTTCAGCGACATCTCCACGTCAGGCACCAGCTGGTGGTCGTTGAGCTTGGAGCCATTGGATGAGTATTTGTCGGCCACACACCATCCTGTTGTGCTATTATACTTCAGCTGAGCGTGTACGCCTGAGACGAACAGATTCTGCTGGAAGAACTGTGTGTATGGTCCTTGCCGCCGCCCGATAATAGCGCCATTGATGCCCACCATGCGAATATTAAGCGAGTCGTTGTGCAGCAACAGCTGTGGTATTCCCTGCACGCCCCTCGACTGTCCCGCGTAGCGGTTGGTGTATTCGCCACGGTTGGTAGCAGCGTTATCCTGCAAGCTGAAGTCTGCCGATGGGCCATTGCTCAACACCTGGCTGCCCAGTTTTTTCTGCAGTTCCTCGGCTGTCAGCATCATTCCTCCGCAGCTGGTGCAACGGCGCCCCATGCCCACTCGTCCACACTTCTCACAATAGAGCAGTGGCTGACCGCATTGGTCACAGTAGTGCGAGTCGTCTTCTATCTCTTCTTTACAATTAGGGCAGATGATCATACTTTTTCGTTGTTTTTCGTTATTTCGTTATCACGCTATCACGATTTCACTTTGTCGGGGATGTCTTCCGGCTCAATGATCTGGTAGGTTTCCTTGGTCACCTGATCAGGCGGCAATTTTGACACGCGTACCGACAGCTGCTGCACCGTCTCGTCGAGCAAATTGCGCATCTCGCGGGCATTGCCGAAGGTATCGTCCTTCAGCATAATCATTTTGCAGATGACATCGAGCGCCTTGAACTCGGCTGCGGGCGAGAGGATGTAAGAGTCCTTCTGCGCCATCTTTTTATAGATGGCCAGCAGTTCGTCTTCGTTGTAGTCGTCGATGTGCAGCTTGTGGGTAAACCTGCTGGCCAGTCCGGCGTTCATGGTCATAAACTCTTCCATCTTGTCCTTATAGCCCGCAGCTATGACCACAAATTTGCCACGGTCGTCCTCCATGCGCTTCATCAGCGTGTCGATGGCTTCTTTGCCATACTGGTCGTTCTGGTCGCTGAGTGTGTAGGCCTCATCGATGAAGAGGATGCCGCCCATGGCCTTGTCGCACATGGAGTTGACTATCTTCGGTGTCTCGCCCATGTATTTGCCTACGAGTGTGGCGCGGCTGGCTTCTATGACGCGGCTGGTGGGCAGGATGTCCATCGACTGCAGTATCTCGCCCATCTTTCGCGCAATGCTGGTCTTTCCTGTGCCCGGATTGCCGGTGAGGACGAAATTCATAGCCAGCTGCTGCACCCTGCCAGCACCCATGGCGGCGCGCTGTTTCATAAACATGCTCTGCACGGCCAGTCGGCGGATGCTGTTCTTCACTGAGCGCATACCGATAAACTCGTCGAGCTCGTTGAGCACCTCGTCCAACGGGCGGGCTGCCGTGCTTTGTGCTGCCGGCAAGTCGTCGGTGGTGAGGCGGTACATCTCCTGCTCGGTAAATCCCGGAGCGTTCATCAGCGAGACGAGGCGCTGGCTCTGGCGCTCCACTGCCTCATTGAAGATGCGGCGCGCCTCGCGGGCATTGCCGAAGTTCTTGTCGCGACGCAGGTAGAGCTGCTCGAACTCGCGGTGTATGGCTCCCTCCGTCTCCTTGTCAATGGAGAAGCTCTTGGCCTTGGCCAGATTGAGGAATATCTGCGTCAGCTCGTCGGGTGTGTAGTCGTCGAAGTGGATGGTCTGTGTGAAACGGCTCTTCAGTCCGGGGTTGGTGTCGATGAAGTCGTGCATCTGGTCGGTGTATCCTGCCACGATGCAGATGAACTTTCCTCGGTCGTCCTCCAGTCGTTTCAGCAGTGTGTCGATGGCCTCACTGCCGAAGGAGTCGTTGTCGCTCGACTTCAGGGTGTATGCCTCATCGATGAAGAGCACGCCGCCCATGGCCGAATCGATGAGTTGGTTGGTCTTGATGGCTGTCTGTCCCGAGAAGCCTGCCACGAGCTTTGAGCGGTCGGCTTCCACCAGCTGTCCACGCGTGAGGATGCCGAGTGTCTTGAACACGTCGGCCATGATGCGTGCCACGGTGGTCTTGCCCGTTCCCGGATTGCCGGTGAAGACATAGTGTTTGCCCTGGAAGGTGTTGGTCTCGCCTCGCTTGATCTGCAGGTTGAGGAAGGCAGCGAGGTTGGTCACCTCCTTCTTCACGCTCTGCAGGCCCACCATGCCCTCAAACTTCTTCAGACATTCGGTGTAGTCCACCTCCTTCGGTGCCTCGTAGGGGATGTCGGCCTCGACGATGGTCATCAGCTGCTCGTCGCTCATCATCTGCATGTCGCCGGTCTGCAGGCGTCCTGCCTGGTTCTTGCATATCTGGTCGAACAGCGAGCGCATGGTGCGGCCGTTGGCAAAGTCTTTGTCGCGCTGCTGATGCATCTCCTTGATCATCTTTCTGGTCAAGGCTTCTGCCTCTGGCGCAAACACATATTTCTTCGACTTGGCAAAGACGCCCATGATCTGGAACAGCTCGTCGGGCGAGTAATCTTCGATGTTGAGGAAGTAGTTGAAGCGGCTTCTCACGCCGGGATTGATGCGGAAGAGGTTGTCCATCTCCGTACGGTATCCAGCGGCTATGACCACAAACTTTCCTCGGTCGTCCTCCATGCGTTTCATCAGCGTTTCCAGTGCCTGAGCACCTTGGTTGTCGCGCTCGCCGCTTTGGCTCAAGGGTGCCAGGGTGTAGGCCTCGTCGACGAAGAGTATGCCGCCCATGGCCTTGTCGCAAAGGCGGTTCACCACCTTCGGCGTTTCGCCCTGATAGGGGCTGACCATCTGCGAACGATCCACCTCGACCACGTGCCCGGAGTCGAGGTAGCCGATGGCAGCCAGTATCTCGCCCAGCTTGCGCGCAATGGTGGTCTTGCCAGTGCCAGGATTGCCGGTAAGCACGATGTGCATCGACATCTTCTCCTGCTCGCCCAGTCCGCGCTCGGCACGCTGCACACTGTTCTGCACGGCAAAGGCTATTTCCTTGACAGCCTGCTTCACCTCGTTCATGCCGATGAACTTGTCGAGGTCGCTGAGGATGTCGTCGAGCGAGCGTTCCTCTGGCACATAGCCGCGTATATCGGCCTTCTCGATGCTGTTGGTATGGGTCCCGCGGCTGATGAAGCTGGTGAAGATGTCCTCGGCGGTCTTCATTGCCACATGCGCATTGCCAAAGGTCTCGTCCTTCGTCTTGATTTGATACTTGAAGAAGCGCCGCAGCTGCTCGTCGGCCTCTGCTGAGAACTCGCTGATGCCGTATTTCTTCTTCAGCTCCTGCTTGGTGATATCGCACAGCTCGTGGTAATTGGGCGCGGGCAGCCGGAACAAGTATTTGAAGCGGTTTTTCACAGCGGGGTTGCTTTCCAGGAAGTCATCGAGTCCCTTCGGCAGACCGGCGATGATGACGATGGGATTGTCGTCCCACTTGTCCATCTCCACAAACAGCTTGTCTAACGGATTCACCTGATTGGAATACTTGTCAGGCAACAGCTTTTGCACATTGTCGAAGAACAGGATGCCGCCCTTGGCCTTCTTGATATTGTCGTCCCACTTGTCCACAAATCGCTGGTAGTCCACGGCGTCAACCATCGTGAGCTTGGGCTTCTCAATGATTTTGTGCTGATAGAAGTAGTCGCGAATGATGGCCGCCAGCGCCGTCTTACCCGTACCCGTCTCACCGATGATGATGGCATTCACCGACAGGCGCACCACGGCGATGTCCTTACGCGAGCGCAGATAGGTGTAAGTGTCGACAATGGTCTTCAGCTGTGCTTTCACGTCGGCCAGGCCAACCATCTTGTCAAGGGTGTGAAAGACGATGGGCTGTCCACACCACTTGCAGAACTTGGCTACGTTTCTGTTTTCCTTATGACAAAATTCACATGTCATATTGTTTTCTCTGTATTATGATAGATTCTCAATGATGAGTCTTCTCTCCTCTTCCCTGAAACCTCAATTCATGGGCAGTTTGGCATCGAACAGGTGAGAGCTGAAGATGCAGAACTCGAGCACGAGGATGAGCATCAAGGCCGACCACAGCACATAGTGAATGACAGACTCGCCTGAGAGCGAGCGCACATAGTCGTTCATCTCGTTGAGCACGCCGAACTTAGCGCTCTTGTATCGGTTCGACTTCGTTTTGAAGGTATAGTAGAGGGGCTCCAGCAGCGACGTCTTCACATCGTCGTCGCTCAGCAAATTTTTCAAGGTATCAGCATCGGCGGTCTTGTCATCACGGAAAGCGGTGAAATGACACACTGCCACATAGACGGCTGTCAGTGCGACCACGACAAGGTTGAGCAACTGCGGCTTTCCTGACTGCACGGCCTCCATGACATAGATGGGTATGAACGCCGTCAAGGCTCCCAGCGCACCGCACATACAGGCCAGTGTGGGTCCCATGCCCTTGAAGTAGGCGCGTACACTGACGATGATGGCACTCATGCCACCCACGGGCAAGCCTATGGCCAGCAGTTTATGGGCCATCAGGTATTCGCGCCCGCTGATGCCGATGATGAGCACCAGCAGCACCCAGACGGCGCTGAGACCATAGAATATGTATTTCCACATTTTTTCTTTTGCGCGCGCGCGATGCCACTCCTGTCTGACTTGTGATATTCTGGCCTTGGTGTCTTCGCAGGCTTTTGTGAAGCGGCGGTAATACGCCTGCTGGCTGTCGAGCCTGCCCAGAGCCATGATCCACTCTTGCAGTTCACGCTCATAGCTATACTCCTCCGAGAAGTCGCGCGTCGGGTCTTCGTGGTAGTAGACGGCCATCCATTGCGCGAGCGTGCCCTGGCGCAGTTCCTGCCTGATGAGCGAAGTGTAGCTGAGGTCCATGCTGCGCCCGTCGCTGAGGATCGTGCCGTTGCTGAGCAGATAGGAAGGATTGGCGCCCAGGATGCGGCAGAAGCGGTAGAGGGCAGTGCGCAGGTCGTAAGCGCTGAGGCGGTCTTTGTTCTCCGGCAGGGTGAGGTCGAAGCAGCGCGTAGCCTCGGTCATCAGGTCGAACCATCCGTGCAGCTGGGCATAGTAGTAGAAGCGTCCTTCCGGGTCGGTGTAGTCTTTCATGAGACCTTCAAACTCTTCAGCCGAGAGGTGCTCTGTCTGCATCAACTGGTGCGAGAGCTGCTCGCCAATGCCTTCTGGCGTATGTGCGTCACGCAGGTCGAAGGCTGCCTCGCGGTCAAGGTTGTAGAGCACTTTGTAAGCCAGCTGCCGCGAGTAGGGCTGTCCCTGCGTGAGGATGCGCAACGACTCGCAGGCCATCAAGTCCTCATGGCAGTACATCCACGACAGCAAGCGGCCGTCGGTCAGGGCCATCCAGTCGTCGTCGGTAGGATTGCCGAATCCGAATGAATGTGTGATTTCCTGAATCGTAGACGACGGATGGCGTGCCAGGAAAGGCATGTCGGGATCTATTTCGTAAACCAAGCGCAACACGGCGACATGGGGGTCGGAGTCAGCCACGAAATAAGAGCGCAGGCGGTCAACGTCGCATTTGCTATGGCTTTCCAGCCAGAGGAAGAGGGCATCGCTGGGACGCTGCAGCAACAGGGCATATTTATCCTGATGGCTCAGCAGCGACAGTGACACACTGTGCACGTCGTCGCAGGCCTCTCCCTTGATGTCGATATAGGGGTAGGTGGGGTCCATGGTGTAGAGGGCGCAAGCCAGGCCGGCCTTCTTGTCCACGGGATATCGGTTGTTGACAATGTCCTTGAGCAGTTCTGAAAGCTTCGTGTTGCCGCTGTTCTCGAGCCAAGTCATCAGCCTGCCGTTGTAGAGGTAGTTGATGGCCAGGTTTTCGTTGTCGGCGAGCAGTGGCACCAGCTCGTGCACATTGTCGGCAATGATGTTGCGGTCGGGGTCGACGACGAAGCTCTTGTAGCGCAGGAATGGCGACGAGAGGTCCACGGGCACGTTCTCGCCCTGAAACCAGCGCTCCACCTGCTCGTAGCCCCAGCGGCTTTGCTGATTGACGGCGGTGAGGCCCTGCACCAGTTGCTTGACGCGCTCGGGCAGTTCGTTGAGTCGCGGCAGGCGGCCCTCGCTCTTCTGCTTCATCATGACGCGCTCGTTGCTGCTCATGGGGTTCTCGCCCAGCCAGAGGGCAAAGAGCGTCATGCCCAAGGAGTAATAGTCGGCGGCCTCAGTGATTTCCACCACGCCGTCAATGACATCGGTGTACATCTCGGGAGCGGCGTACATCGGTGTGCGGGCCTGCGTGGTGTGGAAGGAGGGAGCATCGGCCTCGTGCAGAGCAGAGATGCCGAAGTCGCCCAGCACGAGCTGTGTCTTCTGAAGGTCGCGGAAGAAGAAGTTTGCCGGCTTGATATCCTTGTGCAGCACGCCACGGTGGTGGCAGTAGGCCAAGGCAGCAGCAGCCTGCAGCGCAATGCGGCGGAAGCGGTTGAAGTCGCCTTCAAGATGGAAGTCGCGCAACGTGCCGCCGGGCAGATACTCCATCAGCTCGTAATTGCGGTGCTTGCCGTCAATGTAGGTCTTGCCGTAGTCAAAGAGCTTGACAATCATCTCGAACTCGAAGGAGCGCACCACCTGCAGCAGCTTCTTGTTGATGTCGAAGTTGGGGTAGTACACTTTCAGCACATACTCTTCTTCTTCACCTCTTTTGCGCACGAGGAACACCTGTGCTTCGCCTGAGCTTTCACTAAGGGTGTTCACCTGCTCGTAGGTGTCACCCTTGAGCACAAATGTTCTGGCGTTCTTCATCGCCTGTTCTCCTTGCGGCATCTGTCCTGCGGCGGGGCGTAGTGTGATATCCATCGGCGGCACCGCACTCGACGTTTTATGTGCATCATTGATGCGCATGGTGCGGTCAGCATTCTGCGGGGCGCTGTTGCCGGCAGGAGGCATCTTAACGTCGGCAGCAGCCATCATACCGGCTCCATCGACGGGACGCATGGTTATGTCTATGTCGTTCTCCATATACGTTCAAATCTCATTTGTCATCCTTAATTACCTGGTTCGAGTTGTGTCCCAGGATGACCCACTTGCCACCCAGCTGGGGCTTGGCACAGCCGCAAGGACTGGAGTGGAGGGCGTGCTTGTAGTTGCACTGCCATCCCAGTCGCACGCCGACGGGCTTCTGCGCCATGGCAAAGTTGCGCACCTTGGCAGGCGACGGCATGGGCGGCGTGGCCATCTGGTCGAGCAGGCGCGACAGCAGGTCAAGTTTTTTACGTGTTTTCTCTTCCAGCTCTTCCTTGGTCATCCGGCGGTTGCGGGGCTGGGGAATAGCAGGCTCGGGCACACCCTCGTCCTGTGCCAACAGGCGAAGCACGCGCTGACGCAGCTGGATGCAGGCTTCATCATGCTTGATGTCGCTCTCGCTGCTGAGGGGCATCTCCATCAGCAGATCGTTGTAATCGCGGGCCACCTGCACCATCTCCAGATAGTCGGGGCGCTGCTTCAGCTGCTTCATCAGCATGCGGGCATCGTCGGTCAGCGGCTGGCCACATTGCTTGCAGAAAGAGAAGTCGTTCAGGGTGTGACAGTTGGGACAGACAATGCCGCCACGGGGTGAGCCACATTCGGGACAGTAAGGGTCGCTCTCGTGGAAGTGTGCGCCACAGAAGGAGCACACATCACGACGCACGTAGTGATGGCATGCTTCACAGAAATCGGCATCGGGGTCAAGGGGCGCACCGCAATTGGGGCACGAGTCCATGCCCAGCAACGCGCCACACGATGCACAATAGCGTGCTTCAGGCTCGTTCACCGTGCCACACTTGGGGCAGGCACGCCCCTCGGCGGCATTTACCCGTGCCTGCTGTTGAAAGACAGGCTCCTGACGGACAGCACGTTGCATTTCGCCCCTGTTGAGCTGTTGACCCGCAGGCCGCTGTGTTATCTCATCGTTCATAAGGTCTATAATAAAGATGTTATAACAATTTTAGTGCAAAGATACATACTTTTTCTGACTACTGCAAATATCTGACATGTTTTTTCATTCTTTACGGATGGAATTATGACATAGTGACGCCGCGAGGCAGGTCAGTTTATTCAACTTTCGCCAGTTTTGGAGTTAAAGGAGTTAAAGGCAATAGCTCTGTACACTTTTAGCAGTCCATTGCCTGCATATAGCGAGGAATGTGGTGGAATGTTTTGTCATTTTTATTTACAAAAGTAAAAAGATAGGACAACGAGAATCGATCGGAATTCACCAAATGTATCTTTGGCGGAAAATTTCGTGCTGTGCGGATGACCTTTATCTTTGAACTGGCACATCCTCATTGCGATGTAGGCCAGCCTTTTGCCGTGTCCTGTCGTCCCCTTCGGGACTTTGGGTGGTGGGGCGAATGATGCCGGGACCATGCCCCTGCTTAAAGGCACCTCACCATTCCAAAGGGACGACAGAAGACGACATTTTTTCGTCCGAAGCCTTCGGACGAAGAGTCCGAAGCCTTCGGACAACGAGTCCGAAGCCTTCGGACGGAGTGTCCGAAGCCTTCGGACTTTTTTCAACCGCATAGGTCGAAAAAATCCAAGGCTGGGAATTTTTGTGCGGAGCCTGCTTTTTTTTAGGCAATGATATAGCAGTTGACCTATTCATGCGCAGCCATCCCCTCCCTTCAAGGGGAGGGGTTAGGGGTGGGGTCTGTAATATCAGTAATATCCTGTCA
>JAEEGF011290859.1_pt1 | contig 58869 bp, 52 predicted proteins | sample 9134171 | NCBI WGS metagenome assembly JAEEGF01 (sample SAMN16246542, study PRJNA631951) | gut metagenome | biome: gut microbiome; feature: rumen; material: AP-attached | host: Bos | place: Iran: Karaj | collected 2018-10 | reverse complement strand
GAACAGAGGGAATACCTGGGCGAACATACACCAGATGGCCAGGGTGTTGGCGCGGTTCTGGATCCAGCCGCAGCGGTTCCAGAAAATGGCTGCGATGGTGGGAGCCAGCAGCAGGGCGATACCGCAATACCAGCTGTGGGTAGGCAGGCAGTTGTATGTATAAGCAAAGTTCCAGATATCATAGACCAGAATGTAGACCCAAGTCATATCGGCCCAGATCATATCCTTCTTATCTTTAGAAGGATAAACATTCCACCATGCGGTCATACACAGGATATTGAGCAGACCGGCAATACCGTTCATCACATTGTGGGGGCCGCCATAGAGCCAAACGCCTTCGCTGGAAAGCCACCATTTGTTCCAACCCATCACTGCACTCTCAAAGTCAGAAACCACAGCGATGAGAATGTTGATGGCCACGATAATGAACGGGAAGGGTTTGAACCAGTGCTTTGCACCTATACCCCATTTGTACTTGATCATCATAAAGCCGATGCAGCCGGTGAGGGCGGCATAAAGCTTTGCGTAGTGGAACCAGCCGTTCATAAATACGTGGGTCTGGTTGTTCACAGCCCATGAAGCGCCGGCGCGTGCACCAACAGCGATGGCAATGAAATAGACCGTCAGGATGATGGGCACCACGAAGAATGTGATGATGCCGCCGGTTTTGGTGCGGCGTGCAAATTCATTGAGGAGAATCAGGCCCAGCAGGACCACGAGAAGCATTCCCCATTGTGCAAGGGCGTTAGCCCCATAAACTTGGAAAAACATAACTGTTTGGTTTTAATAAAGATTATATAGATTGAGTATTCTTTGCAGTCTTGCGCTCTTTGATCACGGCATAGAGAATCCATGCCAGTGTCAGGACAACCGACATAGGGACACCCACGGTGAGGATTTCTCCCCAGAATACCGAGGCGCCGCCCTCGGCTGTAAGGGCGGTAAAGAACGGGAACCGCCAGGTGAGTTCTCCGTTAATAATGTGATCCACAATCAGCATAATGCTGCCGCCCCAGAGCATCTTTTCCAGAGCCGGGACGTTGCGCTTGAGTACATTGGGGTGTGAATCGGAATCTGTCTTGCAAAAGTGTTTACGGTAGATGGTGGTGGCCGCAGCCTGCACCAGTGGTACTAAAAAACAACTCATATAACTATTCTTTTATTTCTATCTCCTTTATCTCAACCTCGTTTCCGCGTAGCAGCCAGGTGGCGTCGCTGCCGCAGATGGGGCATTTTTTGCCGTGCGCAACTGTGGCGTATTCGCTTTTGCAGGCATCGCACCAGCTCACCGCGGGAATCGGGTTTATCTTGAGTTCGCAACCTTTGAGCATAGGTTCTTTGTCGGCCGCCCAACGCCAGCAGTCAGAGAGATACTCAGGCACCACGGTGGATACTTCTCCGATATTCATTACCACCGTGTCGATATGCCCCACCCCGTTTTCCAGGGCGGCCTGCTTGGCGTCGCGGATAATATAGAACACAATGCCCAGTTCGTGCATTATTTCTTCTTTTTAAAGAGAATCTTGCCGGTGCGCTGCACCATATATGGCAGGATGCCGTCAAACTTGTTTTCGCTGGTGCGCATCACGCTGGCGCCGGGGTTTTCGCGGTAGAGATGGATGGCGTCAAAGCCACACTTGGTGGTGCAGATGCCGCAGCCGATGCAGCGGTTCTCATCTACCACAGAGGCGCCGCAGCTAAGGCAGCGGGCGGTTTCTTTCTTGACCTGCTCCTCGGTGAGAGTGAGGGCATATTCGCGGAACTTGTCTTCTTTTATTTCCACGCCCGGGTCCTGACGCGAAGAGTTGTCGTAACTCTCTACCTTGATATCGCTCTTATCCAGCTCTATGAAATCGCGGCGGTTGCGGCCTATGGTCATATGGCCGTGCTGTACATAGCGGTGAAGGCTCTCGGCAGCCTCCTTGCCGGCCGCGATGGCATCAATCACAAACTTGGGCCCGGTGAAGCAGTCGCCGCCGGTGAAGATGTCTTCCTGCGCGGTCTGGTATGTGAGTTTGTCTGCCACGGGATATACTCCGCGGAAGAATTCCACCTTGCTGCCCTCGAGCAGCGAGCCCAGATTCACAATCTGGCCTATGGCGAAAATCACCATATCTGCATCTATTGTGATAAGCTGATTATCGTCGTATTCTGGAGCGAACTTATGCTCTGCATTGAACACCGAAGTGCATTTCTTGAACACGATGCCGCTGACCTTGCCCTCGCCAAGGACCTCTTTAGGACCCCAGCCGGGATTGATTTCCACACCGTCTTCGCGGGCCTCGCGGCGCTCTTCCAAAGATGCCGGCATAATGTCTTCCGTCTCCAGCGAGAGCATAGTCACGCTTTCTGCGCCGCTGCGTTTTGCCACACGGGCTGCATCTATGGCGACATTGCCGCCGCCCACAACCACCACCTTACCGGTGAGTTTCACATCACCGCAGTTGGCCTTGTGCAAAAAGTCGATGGCGGTGGTGCATTCGGGCAGAGTTTCTCCGGGGATGCCGGGCAGACGTCCGCCCTGGCAACCGATAGCCACATAGAATCCCTTGTAGCCCTGGCTGCGGAGTTCATCTATAGGGATATCCTTCCCCACATCTACGCCGGTCTTGATTTCCACGCCAATCTCGCGAAGGATATCTATCTCGGCTGCTATGACTTTCTTGTCCAGTTTATAAGAAGGGATGCCGTACTGCATCATACCGCCCGGGAGCGGGTTCTTCTCGAACACGGTGGGCTTGTAACCCATAGTGGCCAGATAATATGCGCAGCTAAGGCCGGCAGGGCCGCCGCCGATAATGGCGATTTTCTCTTCCCAGCGATCCTGGACATTAGAACATATATTGACCTCGGGTACAAAGCGGTGCTCGCTATTGAGATCCTGCTCTGCAATGAATTTCTTGACGGCGTCGATAGCTATTGGCTGGTCTATTGTGCCGCGTGTGCAAGCATCTTCGCAACGGCGGTTGCATACCCTGCCGCAAATTGCCGGGAACGGGTTCTCACGTTTGATGAGCTCAAGCGCCTCGCGGTATTTGCCCTCGGCTGCCTTTTTCAGATAGCCCTGAACGGCAATGTGTGCCGGGCAGGCAGTCTTGCAGGGTGCAGTGCCGGTGGGATAGCAATTAATACGGTTGCGGTCGCGATAGTCTTCGTTCCACTTGTGGGGACCCCACTTGGCGGCATCGGGCAGCTCCTGCTTGGGATAGGTCTGCTCACCGTGCTTGGTGCAGAGTTTCTGACCCAGCTTCACGGCACCGGCGGGGCAATATTCCACGCAACGGCCGCAGGCGACGCAGTTTTTGGGATCAACCTTTGCCACATAGGCGCTGCGGCTCATATTGGGCGTATTGAACAGCTGCGAGGTGCGCAGCGCGTTGCATATCTTCACGTTGCAGTTGCATATCGCAAAGATTTTTCCCTCGCCGTCTATATTGGTGATCTGATGCACAAAGCCGTGGTCCTCTGCCTTCTTAAGGATGGCCATCGCCTCGTCGTAGGTGATGTCGTGGCCGCGGCCCGTCTCGCGCAGATAATCTGCCATATCGCCCACACCTATGCACCAATCGCGGTAGTCGTCGGCGCAGCCCTCGTCAAGCTTCTTGCGGCCGTAGCGGCAAGAGCAGATGCCCACGCCAAGATGGCCTTCATACTTCTTCAGCCAGTAAGAAATGTGCTCTATGCTTACAGACTGATTCTCCATACTGATGGCCTTCTCTACCGGGATGACGTGCATACCGATACCGCTGCCGCCCATAGGCACCATAGGGGTGATTTTCTCAAGAGGGAGGAAAGTCATCCTCTCGAAGAACATCGCCAGCTCGGGATGCTTGTCCATAAGATCGGTGTTCATATTGGTATACTCGGCGCTGCCGGGCACGAACATCGGCACCCAGTAGATGCGGTCTTCGCGGTTGTAGGTTGTCCCCTCTACCGGCCCGTCATCTGTATATTTGTCACCGTAGTCATATTCCAGCATCCCGAAATATGCCAGTTTGTCCAGCAAATCATCGAACGACTTGTCATCCGGGGTGTAGTGCTTCTCGTGATTCATATGGTGCAGCAAGTGGTAGTCGTGATGCTTGCGCACCTTGAAGAAATTCTTGGGAAGCATATCCAGCAGCAGGTCCAGCGAAGCCTCGCGGGTTACCGCATCCATTTCGTCTTCAAAGATGCAGGCCAGGCCCCAGTATTCGGGGGCGTTGGAGTCCATCTTGATTTTGCCGGGGATGCGGTCGGTGACGTGCCGCACAAATTTCAAAAGCTTGGGATTCGGGTTTTTGTCGCCCTTGTGCTTGGGGACAAATTTGGTTGACATCTCGGGCATAAGCAGATATAATATTATTTGTTTTTCCAGTTATTTACCTCGGCCAGCAGCCAGTCGGCAAACTGGCCCACACCTTCGCCGGTCTTGGCGCAGATGGGGATAACCCGTGCCTTGGAGTTGCGCATAGCGACAAATTCGCGGCACTTGTCCATATCAAAGTCAAAGTATGGCAACACGTCTGTTTTGTTCACCAGCACCAAGTCGCAAACAGAAAACATCAGGGGATATTTCAGCGGTTTGTCGTGTCCCTCCGGTACCGAAAGTATCATTGCGTTACGCACTGCTCCCGTGTCAAATTCGGCCGGGCACACCAGGTTGCCGACGTTCTCGAGAATCACCAGGTCGATACCTTCCAACGCCACATTGTCCAGCCCCTGGCGGGTCATCTCTGCATCGAGGTGGCACATTCCGCCGGTGTGCAGCTGGATGGACTGTATGCCGGTGGCTTCTTTGATTTTGATGGCGTCCACATCGCTGTCTATGTCGGCCTCCATCACGGCGACACGGATTTTGTCCTTTATAAGATTGATGGTCTTTATAAGGGTGGTGGTTTTGCCGCTTCCGGGCGATGACATAAGGTTCAGCAGGTACACTCCCCTGCCCTTAAGCTCGCTTCTGAGCGCATCGGCGTCCTTGTCATTCTCGGCAAAAACGCTCTTTTTAATCTCGATTACTTTAACTTTTTCCATATTACAAACATCTAAATTAAAAACTTTATGTGAATAATCAATAAGTTGTATATTTGCATATATGAAGATTGTAATTGTCGGACCGGCATATCCCTACAGGGGCGGCATAGCCACTTTTAACGAGCGGCTGGCTCGTCAGCTTATTGACGAGGGCCACACGGTGAAGATTTACACCTTCACGCTGCAGTACCCTAGCTTCCTTTTCCCGGGCAAGACCCAGTTTACCACCGACCCGGCCCCCGAAGGGCTGGATATCGTGCGCGCACTGAGCAGTGTGAATCCTTTCAATTGGCTCAAGGTGGCCCGCAGGATCTATAAAGAGAAGCCCGATATGGTGATGCTGCGTTTCTGGATGCCCTATTTCGGACCCAGCCTGGGCACTATTGGCCGATATCTGCGCCGCCGCGGTATCAAGGTGGTGTCTCTTGTAGACAATATCATCCCTCACGACCATAAGCCGGGTGACAAGGTTTTCGCCAAGTTCTTTGTGAAGAGTGTGGACGGTTTTCTGGCAATGTCCGATTCGGTGATTAGCGAGCTTAGGCAGTTCGACTCTTCCAAGCCTGTGGCTTACGCTCCGCACCCGCTATACGATCATTATGGTCCCATAGAGCCCAAGGCAACTGCCGCCGCAGCCCTGAATCTGGATCCGGACACCGATTATTATCTGTTCTTCGGGCTTATCCGCGACTACAAGGGCCTGGATTTGCTGCTTCAGGCTATGGCGTGCGAAGATCTCCAGCACAGCAATGCTCAGTTGATAGTTGCCGGCGAGTTTTACGGCGACAGTGCCAAGTATTACGAAATGGAGAGTTATTTGGGGCTGCGCGGCCGCATCCACTGGTTCCCGGAATTTATCCCGGACGATAAGGTGCGCCATTTCTTCAATATTGCCGACCTGGTGGTTCAGCCATACAAAACGGCCACCCAGAGCGGTATCACCCAGGTGGCCTATCATTTTTGCAAGCCTATGGTTGTGACCAATGTGGGCGGCCTGCCTGAGATTGTCCCGGATGGCAGGTGCGGTTATGTGGTGGACCCTACTCCGCAATCCATCGCCATCGCCATTGCCGATTTCTACGCCAATCGTCCCGACTTTTCAGAGGGCATCGCAGCGCAGAAGCTGCAGTTCTCGTGGTCGCGGCTTACGGCTGCGCTGCTTTCGCTTTAAATCAATAAGGAAGTTTGTCTATATGCCGCCGCACGGTGTCCAGAATACGCCGGCAGTTAGCCTCGTTGTTGGCGGCAATCACCATATCCGGAACATACAGCGACGGCTCTTCGCCTTTGAAGTTGCACACGCATCCGCCGGCTTCTTTAAGTATCAGGGTAGCAGCCGCATAGTCCCAGGGCATCAGTCTTAACTCAAAATACAGGTCGTTATAGCCGGTTGCTGTCATACATAATTCCACGGCGGCAGAGCCGGTGCGCCGCACGTCGTTGCACTGCATATACAAGTCGTATATTATGTCGCTGCAGAGCCTGGACCATTCTTTTCTGTAGGTGCTCATCGCAGTGAAGAGCAGTCCGTTTTCAAAGGGCCTGTCGCTGACTTTAAGCCGGGCGCCGTTGCAGTATGACCCCTGCCCTTTCTTGGCATAGTAGCATTCTCCGCGCCAGGGGCTATATACGACTCCCATATATTGTTCCCCGCCTTTAGTCAAAGCCACGCTTATGCAGCAGTTACGGTTGCCTCTGGCATAGTTTGCCGTGCCGTCTATGGGGTCGATAACCCATACGTATTCGTGGCCTGCAATGTCGTTCAGGTCTTCTTCTTCGCACAGGAAGCCCGATCCGGGCAGCAGTTCGGCCAGCTTATTTGTCAGGAACTCCTGCACTGCCAGGTCAGACGATGTCACAAGATTCTCTATAGTGCCTTTGTCGTGCACTTCAAATCCACTTCTTACCATCAGCACCGCCGCCTCACGCAAAACCTCGATTATCTGTTCCAATGTAATTTCCATAGTGGCGCAAAGGTATATTGCCTTATAGAATAAATCAAACAATTACTACCTTTGTATAAAACCGAATGATATGATAGACGAGATTCTGGAATATAACAGGCAGTTTGTGGAGAGAAAGGGATATGAGCCGTATGTTACGGATAAGTATCCCCGGAAGAAACTGGCTGTGCTCACGTGTATGGACACACGGCTCACGGAACTTCTGCCAAAGGCGCTTGGGCTGGGAAACGGCGATGCCAAGATCATCAAAAATGCCGGCGGGCTGGTGATATTCGAGACCGATTCGGCAATAAGGTCGATATTGGTGGCGATATACGAACTTGGTGTGACTGAAATTATGGTGGTCCACCACTCTACCTGCGGCGCTTGCCATATGAGCTATGATCATTTCAAACCCCATATGCTTGAGTCGGGAATTTCAGATGAAGTACTGAAAGAATGGGAAGGCAAAGGCATCGGGCCGTGGCTGGAAGGTTTCCACGATACCGAGGCTTCCGTTCGCAAAACCGTAGAAGCAATTGTAAGCCACCCCTTGGTTCCAAAGACCATCACCGTCCGCGGCTTCATTATCGACTCTGTCACAGGACAACTCGCCGAAATAAAATAAACGGCACGACTATGGCACAATACCCTTGCGAAAACTGTAAACTGAGGGCTCATTACGACAAGAACCCCAAATCACTTCCGGGAAGATTCTGGAGGTGGCACATCAATTTCTGCCCAGGCTTCAAGAACTATTTCACCCATCAGGACGAAGAGACCAAAGCCGAACTCAGGAAAAAATACAACTTTGAGAAGTACAAGTAATATTAAGAATCTATATGAGCACAAAAGATAGCTTTAAAGAAGTGGAGGGCCGCGTCAATTTCGGGCCTGACCACGCACTTGTGACCACTCCGCAGCCCTGCGTGATGATTGCCACTTGGGACAAGAACCACACCCCTGACGTGATGATGGCTGCCTGGGCTGGACAGTACGACTTCAAGCAGATTGTAGTGAGCCTTTCCAAACACAAAACCACCGAGAATCTGGAGCTTACCGGCGCCTTTACTGTGAGCTTTGCCGACGAACGCACCGTGGCCGAGTCAGACTTCTTCGGTCTGGCGAGCGCTCACAAAGTGGCCGACAAAGTAGGCAAGGTCGGATTTACCTTTACCCCGAGTCCCAACGTGGACGCCCCTATCATTGACCAGTATCCCCTCACCCTCGAGTGCAAGGTGGTCAGTTGGGCCGATGGCATCCTTGTGGGCGAAGTGATAAATATGAGTGCCCACGAAAGTATCCTCACCGGCGGCAAAGTAGATCTGGAGAAACTCAAGCCTATCGTTTTTGACGCTGCGAATATGACCTACCGCTCCATTGGCCATATTGTGGGCAAAGCCTGGGGCGACGGCAAGAAATTCACTGAATAAAACTAATGCCGCCCGTCGTTCAGGACGTGGTCGTGCGGCTTGTCATATTTGTTGCAGATGGGACACCACACTGATGGTGTTGACGGAGTGTTAGTATACTTGTAGCGGATGATAGTATGTCCCCTGTTCATATCGTCCCTCTTCTTGTATAGATCGTTCTGTTTGCCGTTCATGGCATCCAGTTTACGCTCGCTTTCTTCAATCGCTTCCTGCAACTGGTCAGCGACTTCGCTGTGATAGCTTTGATCAGGAATATAGACAGCGGATTCCATTGCCATTTGATACGCTTTCTTATTGATCTCCAAAGCGGCGTCAAAGTACTCCTTGGTCACTTCTGCGATCATTATGGTCTTTCCATTCATAACGATCCTGTCCCAATCTTTTGAAACCCTGATCCTAAACTGTTCATCCCTTTTTTCTTTCAGCTCTTGGGTCATAGTGCCGGCCATATAGTAGCTCCAATACGGATCCGGGCCAAGCCTGATGTCATTTTCAAAAACAAACTCCGTAGAGGTTACTTCTTTCAAATTATATGTGGCTGCCGGGAATCTGATACGGTACTTTCCATCTGACTTCTCAAACTTAAGAGTATGGATACGCGCGTGACCATCGGTGCCGCCATCGTCCAAATAGTGGAAAGTTCCTACCCGTTCCTGTCCATACATCCCGTAGTGTGAAACAAGATATTTTGCGGGTAAGGTATTTTGCTGCTGAGGCTTGGATGAGGGAGTCTGGCTCGCACTCCCGGAAAAGCCACCGCCTAAATAAGAAATGTTATGCGATTCGTCCCATCTGTTGCTGATGTATGAATTGACATCCGACGGATTGATAATATAATTCTGTTGTCTGGAGTCGTCTTTGCTGTAATTGCCATACACAACGAAGAATTCACCGTCTCCGTACTCTAGCAGATGAACGTTGTAGCCATTGTTATATACATCCGACTTGATTTTTGAAATAACATTGTCATTATCGGCAAACAAAAAGCCCTGGGTTTTGAATTTGGATGTCTTACTCACGACAACGGTCCATTTGGTCCCGTTGAATGCCAAATCAGTGATAAAAAACCCATTGTCCCTTTTTTCCAGAATCCAGGGACGCAGGTTTTCCCAAGAATCCCTCTTCCAGGACTGATCGGTAAAATCAATGCCCTTGGACATAACCACAAGCCACTCTTTGTCGCTGCGGGAGATGGAAGTGATATAATAGTCGTTTTTCCATTCTTCGGATATCCATTCATTGGGCCAGGACTCAGAACGCTTGTATTGCTGCTGAGTAATCCCGGTGCCTTGTGCCATTGTCACGAACCAGCCTTTGGTTGTATAGGCCACAGAAGTGATCCGCTTACCCTCGTCCCAGTAGGTTTTGATCTGAGATGTCTGCAAATCATTGCCTGCTCCTGAATAGAACCAGGATTGAGAATAATAAGGCAACGACGACTCCGTGATTATGATAGTTTTGTTCTGCGCCGACAGACACACGCTTATGGCAAGAGAGAAGGCGGCAATTAATAACTTTTTTATAATCATATTCCTCTTTTAGCTTTTGTACGGACAGCTATGTTTTCTTTAAGGCAGTCGCTGTAGAGCCAGGGTTCGCAACTGTGGATGTCGCCCACATTTATGAAATCCTTGTAGGGATGATACTCGTCTCCGCTGTAACCTTCTACAACCAACACGTGATATTCGGGTGAGAGAGTCACCGTGATAGTATCATACAGAACGGCCGGCGTTGCATCTGTGCACCAGTTCACCGGATTGATGCCAAAAGTGGTGGATGCCACCATTGGATTAATGTACTGGATATCTTTTACCGTATTGTAACAAATGGTTACGCCGGTATCGTCTGCTCCTTGGGCAGGGACAATATGGTCCGATTCTGCCATATCCTGTTCAGTTACTTTATAGCCAAGGACATATGCAGCCGCAAGATGACTGTAGGTCGCATCGTCCATATGCTTCAGAAGCTCTACTACAGCCATACCACCCTGGCTGAAGCCGGCAATGATAAGAGGGCGGGCCGTGTCGCGACGCGCAAGGAACCAGTCAAATGCGTTGCACACATCGCTCATAGAGATCCTGGTGCGGGCGTATGCTATTGAGTCGTTGCGCGGCAGAAAAGCATCTATGGTTGCGTGACGATAGTACGGCGCAAAGAAACGGTTTCCGGGCGACATAAAATCTGCCACTCGGTTTATCTCGATGCCCATATGCTTACGGTGAGCCTTGTTCCACACATCTGCATAATGGCATACCCTTCCGGTCGTATCCGCCCAGTCCTCTTCCCAGGTAGAAACCACATAAAAAACATCTGCACCGGTGTTGTCGGCGTCGCAGTCACGTATAGTCCACATTTGTGGATTGTCATAGTCGGGAGCCTTGGGAATGAGCTCGCTGGCGGCAGGCTTGCAGGCAACTATTGCCGCAAGTAACAAAATTGTGACAAACAGACGTCTCATACTAGCATTTTGAAGGTTTCTCGCCGGCAATGATCTTTTCGGCGACAGGGTCCTCAAGATACTTTTGGATGGCACGTCCCAGCGGGCGGGCGCCGAATTCCGGGTCATAACCTTCTGCCAGGATCTTCTCTTTGGTCTCTTTGGAAACCTTGATGTCGAAGCCCATCTGGGCAATGCGGCTGCGGAACTTCTTGAGTTCAATTTCCAGAATCTGCTCCACATCCTCTTTCGTGAGGGAATTGAACAGGATGCGGTCGTCTATGCGGTTCAGGAACTCTGGCGAGAATTTGCGGCGGAGTGCCTTCTCTATAATCACATTCTTCCGGTGCGGGGCATCGTCGGTGGCCGTTTTGTAGCCGATGCCGGCGCCCAGCTCACTGGCCTGCTTGCTGCCGATATTCGATGTCATTATCAAGATGGTATTCTTGAAATCGATGTGACGGCCGGCGGCGTCGGTAAGGCGCCCCTCGTCCAGCACCTGAAGCAGCAGGTTGAAGATATCCTGATGCGCCTTCTCAATCTCGTCGAAAAGGACCACGCTGTATGGCTTGCGGCGTACCTGCTCGCTAAGCTGGCCGCCCTGGTCATAACCCACATAGCCCGGAGGCGCACCAATCAGCGAGCTGACGCTGTAGCGTTCCATATACTCGCTCATATCTATGCGGATAAGGTTGTCCTCGCTGTCGAACATATACTCTGCCAGTTTCTTGGCAAGATAGGTCTTGCCCACGCCAGTGGGGCCTAGGAAAATGAAACTGCCCACCGGCTTATTGGGATCGCGCAGGCCGGCGCGGTTGCGCTGGATGGCCTTTACCACAGCCTCCACGGCATCGTCCTGTCCAATGATCTGCTTTTTAAGATTGGACGCCATTGTGAGCAGCCTCTCCCCCTCTGTGGCACTGACGCGGTGCACGGGAATATTGGTCATCATAGAAACGACCTGTGCGATATCCTCCTCGCCGAGGGTTTTGGGCCCGGACGAGGCCAGTTGTGTAGCGGCTTCGTCGCTGGTCTTGACAAGGGCCTCCTCCTGCTCTTTAAGCTCTGCAGCGGCCTTGAAATCGCCGGCTGCGGCGGCATCGCGCTTTTTGGCACGCACTGCCTCCAACTGCTCTGCCAGAGGGTTTTCGGCAGGCATAGAGTCAAGTCCGGCATTGGTGCGGGCACCAGCCTCGTCCATTACATCTATCGCTTTGTCTGGCTGACTGCGGTCGGTGATATAGCGGCTGGATAGAGTCACGCAGGCTTTGATGGCTTCTGGAGTGTATGTTACGTTGTGGTGCTTCTCATATTTGGGCTTGAGAGCTTCCAGAATCTCCAACGTCTGTGCATAGTCTGTCTGCTCTACAAGAATCTTCTGGAAACGGCGTTCCAGGGCACCGTCCTTCTCAATTACTTGTCGATACTCGTCCAGGGTAGTGGCGCCGATGCACTGTATCTCGCCGCGGGCAAGGGCGGGTTTAAGCAGGTTGGCGGCGTCCAGACTGCCCGCCTGGGCACCTGCGCCCACAAGTGTGTGCAGCTCATCTATAAATATAATGGTATCGGTAGAGGCCTTTAGCTCCTCTACTATGCCACGCATACGCTCTTCAAACTGCCCGCGGTATTTGGTGCCGGCAACCACGCTGCCCATATCCACGGTGACCAGTCGCTTGCCTTGCAGGGCGGCAGGCACTTCGTGGTTTACGATGCGCTGGGCCAGCCCCTCTACAATGGCGCTCTTGCCCACTCCGGCCTCGCCCACCAGCACGGGATTGTTTTTCTTGCGACGGACCAGAACCTGAAGCAGGCGCTCTATTTCTTTTGCACGGCCCACCACGGGATCCAGACGGCCTGCGGCTGCCTGCGCGGTGAGGTCGGTGCCAAACTTGTCCAGATTGGGAGTTTTGAGCGGCTGCCTGTCTTCTGATGCCTCCGGACCCTTGCTGACGTTGAACTTGGGCGGCTCTTGGCTTGGAGTGGTCATTGCCGTGCGGCGCGGTTCGGGCGCAGGTTTTGGTGGCTGCGAAGTGCCGATTCTGGCACTTACTGAGTCGTAATTTATGCCGCTGCGGGCAAGGATGGGCGCCACGGTGGTGCCGGTGTCCTTAAGTATTGCCAGCAGCACCACATCCAGCGTGGGCGATTCGGCGTTAAGACGCGAAATCTCCAGCGAGACATTGCGGTAAAACTCGTCTATATCTGTGGTGAACTGTATATTCTTTGCCTCTTCGTAAGGGACGCTCTCTGCCTCTTTGAGCACGCTCTCTATCTCGGCCTTGATATTGTCGCGGTCGGCACCCATAGAGTCCAGAATGCGTGTGGCATCATTGTCGCCGTCGCGCAGCAGAGCCAGGAACAAATGGTCCAGACCGGCGCGGCGGTTGCCCAGACGGGCCGCCTCTTCCCTTGCGTAAGAAAAAATTCTCTGTAAATCTCTTGTGAAATCTTTTGCCATACTGTGGGCAAAGATAGATAAAAAATGTGCCCCAAATTTGACAATTCAAAAAATAGTTATACATTTGCAGTCCCAAACGCTTCCTTAGCTCAGTTGGTAGAGCACGACACTCTTAATGTTGGGGTCCAGGGTTCGAGACCCTGAGGGAGCACGCGGAACTCCTTTGGTCACAAGCCAAGGGAGTTTTTTTATAATCTGATGTGGTCTTTTTTAATACCGGAATCAATCAGGGATGCAGGGATAGAGGCTTTCACTGCCTTGATCACCAGGTTGAGCATCTGCTCGTGGATGTAGTCCTGGCGGATTACCAGAGAAATAGTGCGACTGCGCGTAGGATTCACCATCTCCCGCACGTTTTTCTGCCAGCTGTAGAGTATCAGGGCCAGGTGGGTTTCGGGGATAATTGTCATACCGCCCATTTCGTTCACAATCTCCAGCAGGGCGCTTACCCTTCCTCCCTCGAAATATTTTTCGTATGATGCCGACTGGTCGTCTCGAATGGCTGCCGAGCTGTATTGTCTCACCCCTTTTTTCATAATCCACAAAGGACGGTCGACAATCTCATTAAACGATATCGTATCCAGCTGATATGCCGGATCATCTTCTGAGACGTATGCAAAAAAGCGTTCTGTGAAAAGTGGAATTTCCAGAAGGCCGGGATCATTTACGGGAGAAGCCATAATGCCCATATCTATCTCTGCCTTGTGCAGTTTGTCTTTTATAGTCTCCGAGAGCATCTCTTCGGTTTGCAACTGCACCGCAGGGCATTTTGTACCAATGTATTTGAACAGTCCGGCAACCAATACCGGCGCCACCGTAGAAATCATTGCCACAGACAGTGTGCCTTGCAAAATATGTTTCTCATTTTGCGTAAGTTCTGCAATCTGGTCTACATTGTAGAGAACTTCTTTGGCTTTTGCTATCACCTTGCGCCCGATCTCCGTAGGTTCCAGCGGAAAGACTTCACGCGAAAAAAGGCGCACGTCCAGTTCCTCTTCAAGCTTTTTAACCATCAGGCTCAAAGTAGATTGCGTAACATCGCAGGCCACGGCCGCCTTGCCAAAGTTGCGGTATTGGTCAATCGCCACAATATAACGTAACTGTTGGATTGTCATCTTCAATTGATTTTATCAATACAAATATAAAACAAATCGAATTGATAAATGATATAGGGCAAAATATTTTTGCCCTATGAAAAATTTACGACAATGAACAGGCGAGTAATTTTGTGGTATCTGGGTATTTCGATGCTGTTTGTATCAATTATGATGGCGGTTTCGCTGATGGTAGCGTTTCTCACGCCGGGCGACGACAGCCGCATTCCCCTTTTGTACGGAACTCTGATTACTGCTCTGATAGGCGTGTTCCCTCTGATCTTTATCCCAAAGAACAGGGAGAAAATCAATTTCAAGGAGGGAAATGCAATAATCGTCGGTTCCTGGTTCTTTGCCTGTCTTTTCGGAATGATTCCCTTTGTGATGTATGCCGGCGAGTTCTCCCCCATCAATGCGCTTTTCGAAAGCGTGTCGGGATTCACCACCACCGGAGCTTCTATCCTAAATGATATAGAAGCATTGCCGCGCGGCCTCCAGTTCTGGAGGATTTCCACCGCCTGGGTCGGCGGCATTGGTATAGTGACGTTGTTCTCTATGATTGTAACCGGTCGCAACAAGTCTCGGCTCACCGATGCGGAAATGTCCAGCGTGGCCCGTCAGACCTTCGAAGGCGGCCGCAGCGTCTCTTTTGCCCAGAGAATACTGGTGACCTATATAGCCCTTACCGTCATCACATTCCTGGCACTTAAACTCTGCGGTCTGGCCTGGTTTGACTCTGCAACCACGGCGATGTCGGCCTGCAGCACCTGCGGCTTCTGCATCAAAAACAGCAGCATTGCATTCTACAACAATCACGCGGTGGAGGTTGTGCTGACATTTGCAATGCTGGCCTCAGGCATCAACTTTGGCATTCTTTTCCTGACGTTTGTGCGGGGCAGCCAGAAAAATCTGTTCAAGTCGGAGCCGATACGCGTGTTCCTGATTCTGGTGGCCGGAGCAATGGTTGTGGTGGCTGTAGATCTTATGGTGCAGGGTAACTACACTAACAAATGGGAGGCAGTGCTGGATGCGGCTTTCCAGGTGGCATCCATATCCACGACTACTGGTTTTGCCACAGAGGACACCACCACCTGGCCGCCGTTGACCATAGCCATTCTGCTGGTCTGCTCGCTGATATGCGGCTGCTCCGGCTCCACCTCCGGCGGCATCAAGATAGACCGTCTGGTGCTGGCCATCAAAGGCATTCAGGTCAAAATCGGACGCGGAATCCATCCGAACATTGTTCAGACGGTGCGCGTGGACAAAATAGTAAGGCCATACGAGCAGGTCACAGATGCCTTAGTGTACATATGCTGCTACCTGATAGTCATTATGATTTGCGGCGCTATCAACATCGCTTTCGGTCTTGACCTGGCTTCCGGCCTAAGCGCCTCAATTGCCTGTATGGGAAATGTAGGGCCAGGCTTTGGCGAGGTTGGATCTATGGCAAATTATGCCGATGTTCCGGGGTTTGTCAAGATAACAAGTATGATAGAGATGATAATCGGGCGACTGGAGATTTTCCCGGTCCTTTATCTTGTGAGGTCGTTTAGCAGCAGGTCATAATTTCTCTAAAAAACTTTTTGAAAGTATGGTTTGTCTTAGTAACTTTGGAAGACAAACTGTACCAAAGTGAAAATTCTATCAAACCTACTCAGGAGGCGGTTTTTAGTAGTCACGGCCGCCCTCTCGATAGCCGCACTGGCCTTTTCTGCAAGGGCCGGCGCGCAGGAAAAGGAACCCTACAGGCCTGAAGTGGTATTCAAGGTGAACACCGTCACCCTTCCGCTGCTTGTAGCCAACGTTGGGGTCGAAGTGAGTCCTGTAAGTCATTTCTCAATAAGCCTGCCGGCATATTACACGGCACTTGACTGGTTTTCCGAGACCGTGAAGTTCCGTGTGCTGGGTGTTCAGCCCGAGCTTCGCTACTGGCTTAACAAGAATCTGCAGGGGCTTTTCTTCAACGCCCACGCCACCTTTGCCTATTACAACATTGCCTTTGGCGGCAGCTACCGCTATCAGGACCACGCCTGCAAGACCCCCACTTTCGGTGGCGGTATCGGCATCGGCTACAAGGTTCCGCTGAGCAACAAGGAGACTCCGTGGGGCATCGAATTCGGCATTGGCGGCGGCGTGCTTCCGCTCTACTATGACTACTATTTCAACATTCGTAACGGCCGTCTTGCCGGCGAGGACACCCACACCTACTTTGGCGTGGACCAGGCCTTCGTATCGTTTACCTACAGCTTGGGCGGCGCTAAAAAGCAGGCGAAATGATGAGAAGTAAGTTATTATTTATATTATGCCTCCTGGGCCTGACGGTTGCAGGATGCAACATTCACGAAGTGCCCGATAGCGGCCAGGCTGCCGCAGTGGCCCTATCGCTTGAAATCAATCTGGACGAGGATATGCCTCAATATGCCAGCATCGCCTATTCCACCAAGGCTGCGGCCCCGCAGGCAAGATATATCCTTCGCTTCTTCCCTATTGTAAACGGAAATGTGGTTTACGACGCACCGTTTGAGTTTGTCGGCACAGAAGACGACCTCATTAGCCGCCGTTATGTGCTGGACGTGCCGCCAATGAACTATCGCCTGGAGGCCTGGGCCGACTGGGTGCAAGGCGACAACGTATTCTACAATGCCGCCGACTTTGGCGCGATTGCCGTCAATACCAAGCCCTACACCGGGGCTTCGCCTTTGCGCGACGCATTCTGTGGCGCCAAGGACATTGACCTCTCGGGCTACACAAGCAACCATAGCATAGCTACAGCGTCCATAACCCTCCATCGACCCAACGCCAGGTTCAACTTTATATCTACCGACAGGGAGGAATTCCTGGATTACTGGGCATCACAGGTCGCTATGAACAACGGCACCACGGTTAAGGATCCCGACGCAATAGATTTGTCCAAGATAAAGGTTGTGGTGACTTATCCTCAATATATGCCAAGCACGTATGACCTGCGCGAAGAGGAAGTGACCGACTCCGCCACGGGCGTCAGCTTTGAGACCGGCATCACAACGCTTAAAGACGGCAGCCTGCTGGTTGCCTGGGACTATGTGCTGGCATCGGGCGACGAGCCAAGCGTGATTGTATCGCTGGCCTTCTATGATGAAGATGGCACCCTAATCAACCGGATTGACGGTGTGCAGGTGCCTCTTTCGCCCGGCCTGGTCACCACCATCACCGGCAAGCTGCTCACCAGCAACTTCAGCAGCGGCATCCGCATCGATCCCACATTTGACGGTGAATACGAAGTACACATTTAATCGCGTAATGATATGAAACAGTCAAGATTTTTACTACTCATTTGCGCGATTGCGCTGCTGCTTCCCTCCTGCGCCAAGGAGAATCTCCCGGGGCAGGAAGTAAGCGCTACTTTCTCCGTTGATATGCCCCAGACCAAGGCGCTGGGCGACGGCGCCCTGGCCACGGAACTGGTTGTCCGGGTATATGACGCCGGGCAGAATTTCCTCTTTGAGCAGAAGGCCAAAAAAGAGTCCGGCGGCTGGAATGTAGAGCTCAAACTGGTTCCGGGCACCTACTCCTTCTCTTTCTGGGCGCAATCAGAAGATGCTGACGCTTTCAGTTTCGACGGTCAGTATATGAGCCTCTCCTACAACCTGATGGATATGAATTCCGACACCGAGGATGCCTTCTGGGCTGCAGTAGCCAATAAGGAAGTCTCTGCTCCGTTTAACCAGAGAGTCACTCTCAAGCGCCCGTTCGCCTTTGTCCAGATTGTAACAAACAGTTTCATCAACGAGCCTCTGGACGGCGCCAATTCTTCACTGACCATAACCGGCGAGATGTGCACCAGGATGAATCTCATCACCGGCCACACCGACGAAGCAACACGTAAGGCCATCTTCAATGCCGCGCCGCTCACCGAATATACACACGGCCGTATGACCATTGCGGCTTATGCCTATGTACTGGTTCCCGATGACGGCGTTCCTGCCGCCACTGTGGACTACAATATCACGCTTAAAGACGGACGCACGGTAGAAGGCAGCGTGGCCAACGTGCCCCTCAACGCAAACTACAGAACAACCCTCAGAGACAATTAATATTACCAATTAGTTAATATGAAAAGGTTTTTATTACTATTCTCCTTCGTCGCAGCTCTGCTCACAGCAAGTTGCAGCAAGCCCGAGCCGCAGAAATTTGAAAACGGCATCACGGCTACCTTTAACGTTACCCTCCCCGGTGAGATTGCCACCAAAGCCATCAGCGACGGCAATCAGGCCACAGAACTCCTGTTCAGGGTATTCGACTCCGAGAACCGCCTCCTCTCCGATCTGAACCAGACAGTCCAGGTTTCAGGCAAGAGGGCTACAGTCACTGCCAAGTTGGTGCGCGGAGTCAAATACCAGTTTGTTTTCTGGGCACAGAAACCCGGTCAGTTCGCCATCAGCGATGCAAACCTGACGATTCCTGCGAACAAGCTCTCCACTATGATGAACAACGACGCCTTTGATGCATTCTACGCTTTCAAGGCAGTTGATCCCAAGCAGGAAGATTTCTCTGCCGATGTCACGCTCTACCGCCCGTTCGCACAGATTAACGTGGGCGCCAGCGCAGCGGACATTGCAGTAGCACAGGACAATAAAGTAGATGTGGCAGGCAATCTCAAGACCTTCTATACAATCAAGGGCGTAAAGAACACCCTTAACCTGCTCACCGGCGCCGTTTCTGGTTCTGAGAATGTTACTTACACCGCAGCCACAGCACCAACCGACAATATCACCGCAACCGATGGCAGCGCTTACCGCCGCATCGCTATGGTATATGTTCTGGCAGCTCCCCAGTCTGCTACAGTGCCCGTAACAGTCAACGTTCAGAGCAAGCAGAACGGCAGCGTGAATGTCAATTTCAGCCGCGAGGTTCCCAACGTTCCGGTACGCCGCAACCACCGCACAAATATCGTGGGTGAGATATTCTCTCTGCAGGGCACATTCAACGTGTTGGTTGACTCCAACTTTGACCGTCCCGACACCGAGGTTCAGATTGATGTTCCCGCTCCCACTCCAACAAAGTACACTGTCACCATCCAGAGCAATATTCCCAATGGAAGCGTGGCTCTTACCTCCGAATCAAACGAGTTTGAAGAGGGCGAGACCGTGACCCTGACCGCTACTCCCAACGAGAACTACGAGCTCTCTTATCTCGCCTACACTCCCGACCAAGGTGGCGTTGCTACCGAGATCAACCTCAAGACCCTTCAGTTCCCGATGCCTGCATCCAACGTGAATGTGACCGCCCGATTCAGCTATGTTGAACCCGGCCCCACTCCAGGTGGCGAGGGCAGCGGCACAGCCGATGATCCTTATACCGTAGCTGGCGTCAGGGCATTTATCGACGGTCTGGGCGCAGCCGGCACAGTAAGCGAGAATCCAGTATATGTTAAGGGTGTCGTTTCCAGAATTGCCAGTGCTCCTTCTACCCAGTACACCAACGCTTCGTTCTATATGACCGACCCTAACGGAACTGACGAATTTGAAGCATTCCGCATCAACTTCTTTAACGATGCGCCTTGGACTATAGATGATCCTATGGTAGCAGTTGGCGACGAGGTTGTCGTATTCGGAAAGGTTACGCTCTATTCATCAAATAACACTAACACCTACGAGACATACCAGAAGAAGGATGTGTACAACGGCTACTTAATTTCCATCAACGGTATGCAAAATGTGATGGCCAAGCCCACCATCACCGCTAAGGATGCCTCAGGTGCTACCACCACGGTTATCCCCGCAAACGGCTTTCTTACTGTAAATATTTATGCAGCCAAGAGCGCTGATATCCGCTACACTACTGACGGCAGTACTCCTACCAAAAATTCCACTCAGTTCACCTCTGACTTCACGGTATCAGACGCTTGCACCGTCAAGGCTATTGCCTTTGCTGACGGTTCACTGCCCAGTGCAGTTGCTTCCCTTACCCTTACCAAAGAAAGCGGTCCCACTCCCGGTGGTGAAGGCAGCGGCACAGCCGATGATCCTTATACTGTGGCAGGTGTAAGAGCATACATCGACGGCCTGGGCGGACAGGATAGCGCAGACGAGGTCTATGTTAAGGGTGTAGTTTCAAATATAGTGAACCAATTCTCGGCAGATTTTGGGAATGCCACATTTGATATCACAGATCCCAATGGCAGCGATTTCTTCGAGTGTTATAGGGTATTGTTCTTCAATGGCGAAAAGTGGGTTAAAGGTAATCCTACTTTGGCAATAGGTGATGAAGTTGTTATCTGCAGCAAGGTTACATACTATGCATCTAAACAGCTTTACGAAACGGTATTCGTAAGCAACCCTGCTTATAACGGACACCTTGTTTCATTGAACGGAAAGAGTGCTTTTATGACAGCCCCTACAATCTCTGCAACTAACGCTTCTGGCGCTCCCGCTACTGAGATCCCTGCTGCTGCCGGTTCTTATCTTAAGATAACTATCTCGGGGGAAAACGTCCATTACACCATCGACGGTAGCGACCCTACAGAAAACTCTCCTACTTACAGCGCTCCGTTTAATGTTACCGAAGCCTGCACAATTAAGGCCATCTCTGCCGGCAATGCTTCTACCCTCTCCAGCGCAGTCGTAAGCATAGTTATCACTAAGGCCTCATCAGGCGGTGACACACCTGGTGACGCACTTACTATCACACTTGATAAGGCTGCATTTGAAGCTGTATCTAACTTCCCTAAGGCCACAGGTACTACAAAAGGCACATATACAATTGCTGGTTACTCATTCTCATTCAATGCGTCTACAGCATTCTATTGGAATTCTTCATCAAACTTCTTAATGCTTGGTAAAGCAAATTCATACATTCTCACACCCGCTATCTCAGGTAAGAAACTCACCAAGATAGAATTCAAGACAGGTGGAAATGCTTCTGAAAATGTCATCGTAGATGTATTTGATGCTAATGGAACCAATTCACTTGGTGTAAACTCAGAAAAACTCAAGAAGGGTACAGTGTACACTTGGCCTATTAATGGTTCTACAAACACATCGTATCAAATTAGAGTGACAAATGCCTACAACGCACAGTTCCAGTATCTGAAACTCACATTCGAATAGAATTTTATTCTTTGACAAAAAGCACCGCCTCATCACGAAGCGGTGCTTTTTTTATGCCATCACTTACTCTACTTCAGGAGTTTGGAAACTTCTTTCCGGGCTTTTTCAAGTTTTTTGCAGAACTCTTTGTCGGCGTGCAAGCGGGCAATCATAGCGGCGCCCATAATACGGCCGGCATCAACATCGCTCTGGAAATGCACCCCGCAAATCACGCGGCTCTGGCCAAATTCATAGCCATACTTAAGCAACTCGTTCTGGCGGCCTGGATTGAGTTCTGTGAGCAGAAGGGCCACTGCCCAGCCATAGGCAGCGTGTCCCGAAGGATACGACCCGTCGTTCCGCAGATATGCCTCATCGTCGGGAGTCAGCGATGGTTCATTGAAAAGCATAAACGGGCGAACCCGCATATAATGCTTCTTTGCGGTAGTAGTTGCCCCGCAATTGAGCAAACCAGCCAGAAGGTGTGCCAGATTGGGCGTGGTGGCACGCGACATCACAACTCCCATAGCAGGCGAGAAATTGGCCAGTAGGTGGTCTATATCCAGCAGGGCATCTTCTTTTGCCTGCTCTCCCCGCGGAGTGTTGCGCTGCAGCTTGCCCCAGAGAAACTGCGAATAGTCATAAGCAAATACTGCGTCGTTTGGCATAGGCGCCTCGGGAAGGATCAGCAGACTGTTGGGGCATTCGCTCTGGGGAAGCAGCGGAGGATAGTTCCAGGTGTCATCCAGATCCTGTGCAAAAGCAGTGGTAAAAGCCAGCAAGGCAATCATTGTGATGAGATATCGTTTCATAGCGCAATAGTTTATTTCATAAGACGTTTGAGACCGGACACCAATCGTGACAGGCCTTTGTCGAACAGCGCCGGCGGGCAAGCCAGATTTATGCGGATGTAACCGTCGTCGCCATACATACTTCCGGCATTTATCCAAACCTGCTCTCCGCGGAGCAACTCTTTCTCTATGTCCATAGAAGACCTCTTGACTTTACTGGTATCGACCCAGACAAGATAAGTAGCCTGCAGGTCGGCCACGGGCAGCTGCGGCAAATCGCGGCGGAAAGCCAGCAGCAGCGACTGGTAGTTACGTTTGATTGTGGCGTTCATAGCCGCCAGCCAGTCGGCACCCTCGTCGCTGTAGGCGGCAACTGTGGCCACAGGGCCGAAAGGATTCACATCGCAAATCTCATAGACGTTAAGGATATGGTCTATCGCCTCGCGCCACTCGGGGCGGTCACTTATAATGGTGGCCATCTTGAGGCCTGCGAAATTGAAACTCTTGGACGGCGAAACCAGGGTGACACTGCCGTGCACAAACTCCTGGCCAAGGGTGGCAAACGGAACATATGGTTTACCGCCGGGAATAATCTCGCAGTGAATCTCGTCGCTGATAACAATCACGCCGTGGCGAAGGGCAATCTCCCCCGCCCTTCGCAATTCATCGGCACTCCAGATCCTTCCCGCCGGGTTGTGAGGGTTGCACAGCAGCAGAATCTTGTTGGCAGGGTCGGCACATTTGGCCTCCAGGTCCTCAAAATCCATATCGTATGTAAAGCGGCCGTCAGGCAGGTTGCGGCGAACCATTGGTGACTCCACCACAGTACATCCGTTATTCTTGACAGAAGAGAAGAAACAGTTGTATACAGGCGTCTGGATTATGACTCCGCCGCCGTCGGGCGCCAGAGCCTTGATGCAGGCAGATATTGCCGGCACGACTCCGGTGGTATAAAGCATCCACTCGCGTTTGAAGGAGGCACCGTGACGCTTTTGGAACCAGTTGATCACCGACTCGAAATATGGTTCCATAGGCTTTACATAGCCAAACACGCCGTGTTCCAGGCGGCGGCGCATAGCCTCCATCACGCACGGGGCAACGGGAAAATCCATATCGGCCACCCACAGCGGTATCACATCGGCCCTCTGTTCAGGGGTCAGCACTACGCCTGCAGGCAGGTCGGCATCCCACTTATAGCAGCCGCTTCCGCGACGTTCTATCAGATAGTCAAAGTCATACTTGGTATTCATAGCTATTGTCTTGTTTCTATTATGCAGTCGGCCGGCTTGCGGATATTATCATCCAGGGTGATACTGCCTATGCTGTCGGCAACGATATGCCCGGAAGTCGGATTTTTAATATTCTCTATATGCCCTCGGATGTCGGCCCTCACAGTGCTGTATTCAAACACGCGGTCGCAGGCGGCGTCAAACGAGCAACCCTCCAGCACCAGATTGTCGCCGTAGCAGAGCAGCTGTTCGCCGGCAAGGCGGCAATTTACCAATCGTACATTCTTTGAGTGCCAGGCAAGATACTCACCGTCTATCTCAGAGTCAATGACGGTGACATTCTCGCTCTCCCAGAAAGAATCCTTAGTTGTAATTCTGGAGTTGCGCACCAACACGTTCTTGCAGTACTGGAACACATATTTCGCGTCGCTCACCAGGCCGTCGACCTCAATGTTCTGCGAGTACATAAACGGATAGGTGCCGCCGTGAAGCTCCACATCTTTCAGACGCAGACCGTCAACCTTCCAGAATACCTCGTCGGCATCGTTTACTACCACTTTCTCCAGCACCACGTCGTGCATCTCGCGGAAAAACTTGGGGCCGTCTATCACGCAATTGCTCATTTTAAGGCCGTTGGTATACCAAATGGCCGAGCGCGACTCCGGGGCAAAGTAGCAGTCCCTGACATCCAGATTGTCCACGTGCCATAGAGGGTACTTTCCGTAGAACTTGCAGCCTACAACCTCCAGGTTGCTGCAGTGCTTTACGGCACTCTCGCCGTCGGTTATAACTATATTTTCAAGGCGTGCGTCGTGCACCTCAAACAGAGGCCTCTCGCCGCCAAAAGATTTATTGCTTATTGTATACATTCATCCATTTTTCGCCACGGACGCGAAGCAGGAACAGCGCACCGCGGACATTTAGTTCTATAAACATTGCTATCCAATAGCCCATAAGGCCATAGCGTGGAGTCAGGATTATTGCAAGCACAATTCGTACCGCCCACACGCTTATCAGATTCAAAAAAGCGGGCACTTTGGTGTCGCCGGCTCCGATGCAGGCGCCAAAGGCCACTATAGATGCGGCATAGCCCGCCTCGGCAAATGCCTCCAATCTAAGGCATCGGGCCCCCAGCGCCACCACATCGGCATCCACGCTCAGCAGGCCCATTATAGGCGCCGCACAGAAATACATAATCACCGCCAGAAACACCATCATTCCTATACCGAAGGCGATGGTTATCCAGCTGAAACTACGGGCCAGGTCGCGGCGCCGGGCTCCAAGGCTCTGCCCTACCAGCGTAGTGGCGGCATCGCCCATACCGTAGCCGGGCATATAGCAGAAACTCTCGGCAATTATGGCAAATGAGTTGGCGGCGATGGCCACTGCGCCCAACGGCGCCACAATCAGGGTGCTGGCGATATAGGCGCCGCGCATCACCAGATTCTGGAACCACATAGGGCCTGTGATCTTGGAAGCCTTGCGTAGCACCGACTTGTCGGGGGCAAAATCTCCCTTATGCTTGAGGATAGCCAGATCCTTGTTTCTGGCCAGCAGGAAATACATAATGACTATGGTGGTTATCGCCTCGGCCAGGCCGGTGCCCAGAGCAGCACCGCGCACGCCCATACCTGCACCGGGCATAGTGAAAGTCATACCCAGAACCGTCATTTCCCTGGTCGGGAAAATGAACAGGAAGTTGAATATCACGTCCAACACGCACATCAGCACGTCCATCAGCGCCGGGATTTTCATATCGCCGCTGCACTGCAGCATTGTCACGCCAAAGAACGTGAGTTGCATCACCGGTATAAACAGACAATAGATGCGGAAGTAGGCGCTGGCATCGCTGCATATGGCCTCTTCGCCGCCCAGCCAGTGCGGCAGCGGTCCTGCAATCAGCAGGCCTATCACACTCATTACAAGAGAGAAGATCACAACCACGGTAAGGCCCTGCCGCAATACGTTTCGGGCCGATGCAAAGTCATTGGCCCCAATCAGATGCGCTACCTGCACAGAGAAGCCCTGGCCGTTGGCCATACAGAAACCGCCAATCAGCCATATGGATGTAGAAACCAAACCAATGGAGGCAGACGGTCCGGCGCCCAGACTGCCCACCATAGAGGCGTCTATGAACTGCAGCAGCGTAGAGGCCATCTGGGCCAATATCGCCGGGCCACACAGCAGAAGCGTGAGTTTGATGCGTTCTTTGAGACTGAACGCAACTCCGGTGCGAATACTCTCCAACAGTATGTCCTTCTGTTTCATTAAATGTTACAGAGGGGCCGATTCGTTTTCTTTGCGGTAGTTCCAATGAGGCACGGAGAAGAAGCCGTTGCCGTTCACATCGTGGGCGTCGGTTATCACCACAAATGCCGCCGGATCAATCTTGCGGATGCGGTTTTCGCAGGCAGAAGCCTCGCGCTTGCTCACCACCGCCATTATCAGCTTCTTGTCATTGTCGGTATAGAGCCCCTTGGCATCTACATAAGAGCCGCCGTGCCCTGTCTCATAGAGTATAAACTGCTTTATATCGTCTATCTTGTCGGTGACAATAGTGAGCATACAGTTGGGATTGGTGACGTTCAGTTTGTCTATGGTGAGCGAATACGCCAGAATGGCCATCAGAGAGTACAGCGGCACCAGCGGGTCTTTGAAGGCAAGCCAGCCCAGCAGTACTATTATGGAATCTATCACCAGTATAACCGAACTCAGATTCAGGCCCCACGAACGGGAAATCACACGCGCCAGGACATCGGTGCCGGCGTTGGTGCCGTAGCTGCTGATAACAAGATATACGCCTATACCAAGCAGCAGCCCGCCGAACAGGGCCGACAGCAACACGTCATTCTCTATCAGAGCCTTGCCGCCAGACAGGGCCTCAATCACATCGGTAAAGATAGCGATGGCCACAAAGGCCACGATGGTGCGCGCCCCGCTGCGAAGGCCCAGTTTGCGGGATGCCAGAATCAGCAGCGGCACATTGAAAAACAGCGCCATTATACCAATGGGCAGGCCGTCCGGGGCAAACGAAAAGATACCTTTGGTAATATGATGAAGGATTATGGTGATACCGTAGACACCTCCCGGCACTATGTGGTGCGGGGCAAAAAACAGGACGTAAGCCACCGCCTGCAGCAGCGCTCCGGCCAAAATCAGGATGTAATCTACAGCAGGTTTCCTTTTCATAGGATTACTCCTTAACGGTGGTGGTGCGATTCACCGGGAGAGAAAATATTATTCCCTTGGCCTCGTCGGCTATGCCGGCTTCCTTGTAAACAGCCTTCTCCACGTCGTCTTTGATGCTCTTGGGCACTAGAATCATAACCAACTCCTTGTCGGGCTGGATTTTGATGTTGAAGAATTCCTCAGACTCGGGATTGGCGCTGCCGCGGGCGCGAAGAATTGTGCCGCCTTTGGCTCCGGCAGCACGGGCCGCCTCCATTACATTCTGTGAAAAACCTGCATTGACTACGCAGACCACAAGTTCATATTTATTTTCCATATTATTCGGTTTTGACGGTTCGTTTATCGTTGCTCAAAAAGCCATATACCAGGGTGCCGATGACACTGGTGAGCGGAATTGTGAAGGCCAGGCCTTTATAGTCCTTTCCCTTGAGAAACTGTTCCTGCATCACAGCGAACAAATCGTCCGCCTCGTCGGCCCTCACCAGACTCACAATCAGAGTCTTGGGGCGCTCTGCGAGACCAAGGTAATCAAGTATGAGATGGGTTGTACCCTTGGCCGGAACAGTGAGCTGAAGGTTGGCCTGATGAGACTGGATTATGCTCTGATAATAGGCCGCCTTGTCGTTGTGCACAATGGCCATAAGCATCTCCAGTTTAACGGGGGCTATATTGTTTTTATTCTCCATATGCTATTCGAAATAGATGATTTGGTCGTCGGCGGCAGCCAGGATACGGCGGATGGCGGCACTCTCTCTCTGGCGAACGCTCAGAACCGACTTGAATCCGAGTGTCTGGATGGTGATGAGCGGCGTCATAGCCACCATAGCCACCACGCCAAATGCAAAGTCCATCACAGCGCTCTCGCCCTGCATTGTGGCGCAGGCGCCAATCACCAGCGGCAGAATGAAACTGGACGTAAGCGGACCGCTGGCAACACCGCCCGAGTCAAAAGCAATGGCGGTGTAGAGCTTAGGCACAAAGAACGAGAGTCCCAGCGAAATCAGATATCCGGGCACCAGATAATACAACAGGGAGAAGCCGAAGTATACCCTGAGCACCGAGAGTCCTATGGAAATGCCGACGCCTATCGAAAGGGCCAGCATCATCTGTCGCTTGGAGACTTCGCCTCCGGTAATTTCCTCTACCTGGCCATTCAGAACGTGCACGGCCGGCTCGGCCAGAACCACCACCATACCTATCACAAAGGCCAGCGCAATCAACAGCCAGGGGCTGTACTCTGCCATCTGCAGGCCAATCTTATAGCCGATAGGCATAAAGGCCATTGCCACGGCAGAGAGAAAGACAACCAGGCCGATAAGGGTATAAACGATACCGATAATAATCTTGATAATCTTGCTGATGGGAAGTTTTAGCACAGTGAACTGAAGAACCACGAAAAATAGGAACACCAGCCCCAGAGAGCGGAGCACATCCCATAGATTGTCTCTGAAAAGGTCCCATACACCCTCGGAGAGGATATTCTCCATTGAGTAGTCGGGAATTGCATACGCAAGGTCGCCGCTGGCACTGATCGAGAGCAGCAGGACAGCCGCAATCGGACCCACAGAGCAGAGGGCGATGAGGCCGAAACTGTTTTCACTGGCGTTGCGTCCACCCACAGAGAGGGCGATGCCGACACCCAGGGCCATTATAAACGGGACCGTGATGGGGCCGGTGGTCACACCGCCGGAGTCAAATGAGAGCGGCAGGAAAGAGCCTCTGCCTGAGCTTAAAAGCAAGGAAGCCAGGCAGAAAAGTATCATATAGAAGAAAAGCAGGATGCTGGTCAGATCTGCGTGGAAAATAATCTTGAGCACACCAAGGAGCAGGAACAGGCCAACTCCAAGGCCAACCGAGAGCAGCAGAGCCGTGGGACTTATCACAGCCTTGACCTGGCCGGCCAGCACCGCAAGGTCGGGCTCGGCTATGGTTATCACTACTCCCATAAGGAAACTGACGATCAGCAGTACCCCAAGCCGCCTGGACTGAGTCAGACCCTCACCCACGTGCTGCCCCATAGGGGTCATTGCCATATCGGCACCAACATTAAAGAATCCGATGCCCACAATAAGCAAAACTGCGGCAATGGCAAACACGCCCAACTCTTTGGGAGAGATATCGACCCAGGGGGTAAGTGACAACAGTAGCACCAGGATGCTCACGGGGAGCACCGATGTGAGCGCCTCTTTGAGTTTGTCGCGCAGCGCTTTGCTTAATTCCGAAAAAATAGAACCAGATTTAGCCATATCACACAAAGATAGCGAAAAAATTATCATCTTTGCAGATATGAGTGACTTTCGCAGCAAAATAGATGAGATTGACGCACGTATGGCGCGGCTTTTCGAAGAGAGGATGGCCGTGGTAGAGTGCATCGCTCAGGAAAAGAAAGCCTCGGGCCGTCCCGTAGAAGACCTCGAGAGGGAAAAATCTATGATTGAAAAGCGTTGCAGCGAGATTTCTGACGAACGGCTAAAAGGCTATTACGCTGCTTTTCTGCGCAGTGTGATAAGCGTTTCCAAAAACTATCAGACCGACATAATACACGAGGCCAAAATGCCCGGCCACGACATAATAATCGAACGCGGCAGCCTGTCGTCGGCAGGAAGGCTTTTGGGCATCTGCGGCGGCAAGGTGCTGGTTGTGACCGACAGTGGAGTGCCGGCAGAATATGCAAAGGCGGTGGCCGCTTCTATGCAGGGCCGTGCCAGCGAGGTGCTGATACACACTTTTGAGCAGGGTGAAACCAGTAAAAACCTGGCCACATATAGCGATATTGCCCAGGCACTGGTCTCCGGCGGCTTTACCCGCAGCGATGCCGTGGTTGCCGTTGGCGGCGGTGTTGTGGGTGACCTGGCAGGTTTTGTGGCAGCCACATTTATGCGGGGCATCCGTTTCTACAATGTCCCCACCACCCTCCTCTCGCAGGTTGACTCTTCAATAGGCGGCAAAACCGCAATTGACTTTGTCGGAGTAAAGAATATCATAGGGGCTTTCCATATGCCCGTGAAGGTGCTGATAGACCCCGATACCCTGGCGACATTGCCGGCAAGGCAGTTGCACAACGGCTTGGTGGAAGCCATCAAGATGGGCGCAACCAGCGACGCATCTTTGTTTGAACTGATAGAGAATTCCACTGACTTGCTGGCCGATACCTCTGAGATTATCCGCCTGAGCCTGAATGTAAAGCAGGCTGTAGTATGCGCCGATCCCAAGGAAAAGGGGCTGCGCCGAGTACTGAACTTTGGCCACACGTTGGGCCACGCCATAGAGGCCTCCTGCGGCGGCAGATACATCCACGGGGAGGCGGTGGCGATAGGAATGCTGCCGTTTGCCGACGAACCGGCCAGAAGCCGCATCCGCCGCGTCCTTGAAAAATACGGTCTGCCGACCTCCTGCGATATGGATGCAGCCGCCATCCGTGACCTTATATCCCACGATAAAAAGGCCTCCGGCAGCGAAATCACAGTGGTGCGCGTGAGCGAGATTGGCAGTTTCCGCTTCGAAAAGATCAATATCCAAGATTTGGCATTATGAGCAACATCCTTGGCAAAAATATCACTCTGACGCTGTTTGGCGAGAGCCACGGCAGCGCAATCGGCGCCGTCCTGGACGGTATGCCCTGCGGCATTGAGGTGGACGAGGGTATCATTGCAGATGCCCTTTCGCGCCGCAGACCCCGCGGCAGCGGAGAGACCGCCCGCCGCGAAGCCGATAATTTCAAGATTGCAAGCGGCGTGTACAACGGTTTCACCACGGGTGAACCCATCTGCATTATTATAGAAAACGGCGACACCCGCAGCGGTGACTACGAAGCCAACCGCTACCTGGCCCGCCCCTCTCACGCCGACTATGTGGCTCACATTGCACACAAGGGATTTGAGGACTGGCGCGGCGGGGGACATTTCTCCGGCCGTCTCACCGCTCCGATAGTGGCCCTGGGCGCCATTTGCCGCAAGGCCCTGGAAGGCATCGGCATCACTGTCGGCACCCATATTCTGGAGTGCGGCGGCGTCTGCGACCAGAACTTCAATGCCGTGGATGCAACCGTTCTAAAAAGACAGATAGCCGAGGTGGAAAGCAGCCAGTTTCCCCTGCTCTCTCCTGTTCAGGAGAAGATGGAGGCAGCCATAGAGGCCGTCCGTATGGACAGCGACTCCATTGGCGGGACCATCCAGACTGCAGTTTGCGGCCTCCCCGCCGGCGTGGGCGAGCCGTGGTTCGGCAGCCTTGACGGCGCACTCGCAAATGCAATGCTCTCTATCGGCGGCATCAAGGGCATAGAGTTCGGCCTTGGATTCGGCTTCAAAGAATCCACCGGCAGCCGCTGCAACGACGAATTCTACAGCGAAGACGGTCGCGTAAAGACCTATTCCAACAACAACGGCGGCATAAACGGCGGCTATTCCAACGGAATGCCGGTGGTGTTCAACTGTGCGGTAAAGCCCACCCCTTCCATTGCCAGGGAGCAGCGCACCATAGATATGCGGACCCAAGAGAACGCTGTCATAAAGGTAACCGGCCGTCACGATCCGGCAATTATCCGCCGCATCTGCCCGGTAGCCAGCGCAATGACCGCCATTGTGCTTTGCGATATGCTCAAAGGGGCTTTCTCAAACGATATATTTCTGAAGAAATGAAACTGCTTGTTCTGAACGGTCCAAACCTGAATATGCTGGGCATCCGCGAGCCGGCCATCTACGGCAAGGCCACCTATGCCAATCTGGTGCATATGATAGAAGATTATGCGCGCGAGCGCGGCTTTGAAGTGGAATGCTGTCAGAGCAACCACGAGGGAGCGCTGGTAGATAAGATTCAGCAGGCATATTTCGACGGCGTTGACGGCATTGTGTTCAATCCGGGTGCATACACCCACACCAGCATAGCACTGCTGGACGCCCTCAAGGCGGTGGGAATTCCCTGCGTAGAGGTCCATATCAGCGACGTCTCCCAGCGAGAGGATTTCCGTCAGACAAGTTATATACGCCAAGCCTGCAAAGCCTCTGTGATTGGCCGCGGCCTGGAGGGTTATATTGATGCAATAGATATTTTGCTCCAGAAATGAGTATTGTTTCCATAGGTAAAGGTGTCGCCCGCGGCGTGGCTGTGGTTCCTCCTTCGAAGAGCTACGCACACCGCCTGCTGCTGGCCGCATTCCTTAGCGGGAAAAACGTTGCAATAGACAATGTGGATTCCAGCAACGACATCCTTGCCACTATGGACTGCATAGCCGCCCTGGGCGGGAAAGTCAACCTGGTTGGTCGCATTGCCGCCGTGGAGTGCGGTACTGCCGCCGGTGATGCGGTGCTGTCCTGCCGGGAAAGCGGTTCCACGCTGCGGTTTATGATTCCCGTGGCGCTGGCGCTTCAAGGCAAGGCCCATATGACCGGCACCGCCAAACTGTTTTCACGAGGTCTGGGCGAATACGAAAAGATTTTTGCCAGCCAGGGCATCTCCTACACCCTTACGGAGGATAGCCTGGTGGCCGAGGGACGTCTGCACAGCGGTCTATATCAAATAGATGGCGGCATCAGCAGTCAGTATATCACAGGTCTGCTCTTTGCCCTGCCGCTGCTGGAGGGCGACAGCGAGATCTGGATCACTCCGCCAGTACAGAGCCGTCCGTACATAGACATCACAATCGATGTCCTGCGGATGGCCGGCATCAAAGTGGACACCAGCGGCAACCACCTGTTCATCAGCGGCGGCCAGCGGTACAACCTGCCCGACTGCAGCGTAGAGGGCGACTGGTCCAATGCCGCTTTTCTGGATATCTACAACCATATTGGCGGGGACGTTACGCTGCTGGGGCTCAAGCCCCACTCACTGCAGGGCGACAAGCGCTACCGCCGGCTGTTCAGCCAGCTGGAAAAGGGCTGGTGCGAGATTAACCTTGGCAACTGCATTGACCTGGGGCCAGTGCTGTTCACCCTGGCGGCCATCAAGCACGGAGCCCGATTCATAAATATCGCACGCCTTCGAATCAAAGAGAGCGACCGCGTGGCCGATATCCTGTGCGAGCTGGAAAAGGCAGGCGTCACTGCCACTGTGAGTGAGAACGCAGTGGAGATTCGCCCCATCCCAAAGCAGAGACGCGCGTCACTTGAAAAGGAGAATATCCTATATGACAGCCACAACGACCACCGGCTGGCAATGAGTCTGGCCGCGCTGGCCACTATTTCCGGAGCAAGACTACAGGGCGCTGAGTCTGTAGCCAAAAGTTACCCCGGATTTTTCAACGAGCTCAAGCGGCTCGGAATAGAGATTAAAGATGAATAAAGAAGACAAGATACTGATAGTGGGCCTGGGTATGATAGGCGCTTCGTATGCAGAAAAACTGCACTCCTGCGGCTATTTTACCGGCGGAATCTCCCGCCGTGAGTCAACCGTGGAAAAGGCTCTTGCAGAGAAGATAATTGACACTGGCACAGTGAATGTAACAAAAGAGTTTGTGAGCCAGTTCGACATTATTGTGTTCGCTCTGTACCCCAAACAGTTCATTGATTGGATAGAGCAATATCAGGATTGCTTCAAGAGCGGCGCGCTGATTACAGATGTAACCGGTGTAAAAGGGGCCATTGTGAGCCGCATTCAGGATATGCTCCGCAGCGATGTGGAGTTCATTGCCGCACACCCGATGGCCGGCCGCGAACTATCCGGCATAGACAACCGTTGCGCCAAAGTGTTCGAAGGGGCCAATTACATAGTGACCCCCACCCCGGCCAACAGCCAGAAAGCAATAGACACTGCCTGTGAGTTGGGGCAGACACTTGGCTTCGGCAATATCTCTATCCTGACTCCAGAAGAGCACGACGAGATGATAGCCTTCCTGTCGCAGCTGACCCACTGCATTGCAGTGAGCCTGATGTGCAGCAAGGACTCAAAGCATCTGGTGGACTATACCGGCGACTCGTTCCGCGACCTTACCCGAATCGCCAATATCAACGAGAATATGTGGCCGGAACTGTTTATGCTCAACAAAGAGGAACTGTTAAGCCAGATGGAACTCTTTGAGAGCGAGTTCAATCGCCTTAAAGAGGCCATTGCCGCCGGCGACGAGACCACGATAAAAGAAATGATGATAACTTCTACCGAAAGAAGAAAATTATTCAATAAGAAATGAATCTGGAAATTAAGCGTGAATTGCCCTCTGCAGAGGAAATCAAAAAGAGATTCCCGCTGCCCGAAGGCCTGGACAAAGTGAAAAAGGCAAACGACGATGCCATTAAAGATATAATCTGCGGCCGAAGCAACAAGTTCCTGCTTATAATAGGTCCTTGCAGTGCCGACCGAGAAGATGCTGTGCTGGAATATGTCACCCGGCTGCGCAAGGTGCAGGAAAAGGTGGCAGATGTAATCACCATCGTGCCGCGCATCTACACCAACAAGCCCCGCACCACCGGCGAGGGATACAAAGGTATGCTGCATCAGCCCGATCCACACAGCCAGGCAGATATGCTGGGCGGCCTCATCGCTATCCGCAATATGCATATGAGGGTTCTCTCCGAGACCGGCTTCTCAGGCGCCGACGAGATGCTCTATCCCGAAAATCACACTTATCTTTCCGATATGCTCTCTTATGTAGCCGTAGGCGCCCGCAGCGTAGAGAGCCAGATTCACCGCCTTACCGCCAGCGGCCTGGATATCCCTGTTGGTATGAAAAACCCCACCAGCGGCGATATGAACGTTATGCTGAATTCTATCCACGCCGCGATGCTTTCGCACACATTCATCTACCGCGGCTGGGAGGTCACCAGCAAGGGCAACCCGCTGACCCACGCCATCCTGCGCGGCAGCGTCAGCAAAAACGGCCGAAACATCCCCAACTATCACTACGAGGATATGATGCTGCTGTGCGAGAAATATGCAGAGAGCCATCTGCCCAACCGTGCCCTGATTGTGGACACCAATCACTCCAATTCAGGCAAGCAGTATCTGCAGCAGATCCGCATTGCCAAAGAGGTGCTCCACTCTGCCCGACACAGCAGTGACATCGGAGCCCTGCTCAAGGGTCTGATGATAGAATCCTATCTGGAAGACGGATGCCAGAGCGACGGCGCCGTGTACGGCAAATCCATCACCGACCCGTGCCTGGGCTGGGAAAAGACCGAAAAGCTAATCCTTGAAATCGCCGACCTCAGGTCCTAGAAGTCGAATATACCCTCTATCTTCTGCATAAGTGCGTAGCGGTCCCAGTCGGCGCGGTTGGCGAAGATGAGGACCAGAGCATCGGAAGCGGGATAGCGGGCAGCGAGTATCTGGAAACCTCCATTGTCGCCGGTGTGATAGATCACCTTGTTTGTTGAGTCGGTGGCGGGTTCTATGAACCAACCGTAACCATAGTATGTATTGGGGCGGTTCTGATAGTCGCTCCAGGGACTGCCGCTCACCTCGATCTGAGGAGTCCAGGCTTCCTGAAGATATTCCTGCGAGAGAACAGAATCGCTGCGGAGCGCCCTCTCCCACCTTGCAAATTCGTGCGTAGATGTATAGATGCCACCGTCGGCGCGGGTCGCAAAAAAGGTCTCCTCGCCAAAGTCGTATTCAGCCCATCTGCGGGGAATCTCATCTACAAAGGCATAGCCGTGCGCCATATTGGGAATCAAATCCTGACGGTCGCGGTCAAAATAGAGAGTCTGAGCCATTCCAGCAGGCTTGAAAATATGCTCTTCAACATAATCAGTAAACGGCTGGCCACTCACTTTCTCAACAACATAGCCCAGGAGCACAAATGTGGGATTGATGTATTCGTAGGCGGTCCCTGGCTCAAAATTGAGATGGTCCAGAGTGAGCATATACTCTGTGGAGAGAGCCTCATCGCCGTATATCTTTACCTCTCTGGGATAGTTGCGTGCATCAGGAATGCCGGACGAGTGTGACAACAGATGGCGCAGGGTTATTTTCTGCCAGAAGTCCGCCTTGAATTCGGGAAAATATTTGCTTAGAGGGTCGTCTAAAGAGAGCCGGCCTTCGCTTGCCAGTTGAAGGATGGCCACTGCAGTAAACTGCTTGGAAACCGAGGCGATATTGAAAAATGTGTCGCCGTCTATCGGCTGCTTTGTATCCATATCGGCCAGGCCGTAGCCGCGGTCAAACACCACCTTGTCTCCTATCATAACCAACAATGCCGCCCCAGGCTCGTTTTGGTGGAACATCCGCCTGCAAACGGCATCAAGTCGTTGCTCGCGGCAGCCACACAGAAGCAGGACTGCCAGCAGAAGCAAAGGAAATGTCCGTTTCATTTAGGCGTATAGTTTGCCCACAATCCAGAGCATCAGTTTTGTGGGAAGCAGGCGCACCAGAAGATTTATGGCCTTATAGTCGATGCGGGGCGTGACGGTTGCGGCCATACAGCTCTTTTTGAGCTGTTTAACAATAGCTCCGGCTATCTTGCCGGCAGGCATACCGTTCTGCTCGTCGTGTTCCATACGGCCCACTGACTTTTTCAGCGTCTCGTAATAGACGCTGCTGCTGTCTTCGCTCTCTGCGGTGACCTTGCGGGCCGCGGTGAAACCGGTTTTGGTGTCTCCGGGCAGGATGCTGCAGCACTGGATGCCGAAGCCTTTGACTTCCAGAGAAAGGGCCTTGGTATAGATGAGCACCGCCGCCTTGGCGCTGCTGTAGAATGTCTGATAGGGAATCGGCACCACTGCCGCCACGCTGCTGACGGTGATTATGCGGCCGAATTTCTGTGCCCGCATACTGGGCAGCACGGCCCTGATCACGCGGTGTGCGCCAAAGAAACAGGTCTCGAACTGATATTTGGCCTCGTCTACTGTGGTGTTTTCCACAGCGCCGGCTATGCCGTTGCCAGCATTGCAGACCACGGCATCGATATGGCCTTCCTTGGCAAGGATATCGGCCACGGCTGTATCTACACTCTCCTGGTTATTGACATCCAGCACCACCGGCACGACATTGCCCATAGCCGCACAATCTTCACTCACGGTGCCGCGGCGACTGCCGGCATACACCTTGAAACCCGCCAGGGCAAGCAGCCTTGCGGTTTCGGCGCCGATGCCGGAGGAACCTCCGGTCAGGAGCACGGTCTGGACCCTGGTGGCCATTTATTTAATGATGTCGTATTTCTTGAATACCTTCTGGATGGTCTCAAGTGCATATTCCACCTGAGCCTTGGTGTGGGTTGCCATAAGCGAGAACCTGATGAGGGTATCCTCAGAAGGCACTGCGGGAGAAACCACGGGATTCACGAACAGACCCTCGTCAAACAGGTCGCGGGTAACCTGGAAAGTCTTCACATTGTCGCGAATATAGAGCGGGATGATAGGCGTGGAAGTGTTTCCAATCTCGCAACCCATATTGCGGAAGCCCTCTATTGCAAAATTGGTGATGTCCCAGAGGTGCTTGATGCGCTCGGGCTCACTCTCCATAATGTCCAGTGCGGCATTCACTGCGCCAATGGCGGCCGGAGTGGCGCTTGCACTGAATATATAGGAACGTGCGGTGTGACGGATGAAATTTGCCGTGATGGAGTCGGTGGCAATGAAGCCGCCCAGAGATGCGAAACTCTTGCTGAAGGTGGCCATAATCAGGTCGATGTCCTTGGTGACACCCATCTGGTAGCAGAGACCCTGACCGTTGGGGCCAAAGACACCCATACTGTGGGCTTCGTCTACCATAATGGCAGCTTTATATTTCTCTGCAAGGGCAATGATATCCTTCAGGGGAGCGGTGTCGCCTTCCATACTGAAAACGCCGTCCACTACAATGAGTTTGATCTTGTCGCTCTCGCACTTGCGCAGCTTGCTCTCCAGGTGCGCCATATCGTTGTGGCGGAACTTGAGATAGTTGGCGGGGCTAAGGCGGCGACCCTCTATGATAGAGGCGTGGTCACGCTCGTCCAGCAGGATATAGTCGTTGCGGCCGCAAAGGCAGCTGACTACACCCAGGTTTACCTGGAAACCGGTAGAGAAGATAATGGCTTCGTCCTTGCCCACAAACTTGGCAAGACGCTTTTCGGTGGCTTCGTGTATATCAAGGGATCCATTGAGGAAACGGGAACCGGCGCAGCCTGAACCATATTTTTTTACAGCTTCTACGGCAGCCTCTTTTACTCTGGGGTCATTGGTAAGGCCCAGATAACTGTTCGAACCGAACATCAGGACCTTTTTGCCATTGATTATAACCTCGTCTCCCTGCTCACTGCTGATGGGTCTGAAATAGGGATAAACACCCAGTTTTTTATATTCGTCGGGCAGAGTGAATTGAGAGAGTTTTTCTTGTAATAGCTTCATATTTCAGTATAAGTAATTTCGCATCCGCACATAATTTGCGCGCATACAATTTGCAAAGATACTAAAAAAATCGGAATAATAAACTCCCGCCCTACTCGGTGTACATAAACCGCTTGATGGTTCCTTTGGGTGTTTTGGCAAACGGTTCGTACTGGATCCTGAATCCCGACACTGCGGAGTATGCCGGAATGCGGCTGTTCAGATGGCGGATATTTTTCTGCATAATGCCCAGAAGCGACTTGGCAGAAAGGTTGTCGTTAGCCACATCGTTGCTCTTCGGAACTACTATGGCAAACAACCGGCTGGCCTTCTCAATGATAATTGATTCTGCGACATATGGCAGTGAATTGAGAATCACTTCTATCTCTTCGGGGAAAATGTTCTGGCCATTGGAGCCAAGAATCATATTTTTGCAGCGGCCCACAATGAACACGCGGCAGCCGTCCTCCAGAGTGGCCAGGTCGCCGGTGCGGAACCAGCCGTCGGCGGTAAAAGCCCTGGCGGTGGCCTCTTCGTTTTTATAATAGCCCTTGAACACGGCAGGACCTTTGATCAGGATTTCGCCGGGAATGCCGGCGCCGTCTGCAGAGTCTATTTTGAGTTCCAGAATCTCATCCAGCACCTTGCCGCACTCACGCAGACGATAGTCACCGTACTGTCCAAGACATATTGTGGGTGCCGCCTCGCTCATACCATAGCCGGTGATGAACGGTACTTTCATCTTCTTGACCAGAAGTTTCTCGAGATTCTCGTCTATGGCCGCGCCGCCGGTCGCATAAAGTTCCACCTCGCCTCCCAGAGCCTGCTTATAGGCCTCGGCCTGCTCGGGAGTCACATTTTTGTATGACCGGCCCACTGTCGCCTCTACAAGCTTTTCAAGAACCAGCGGCACAGCCAGGAACACGTGGGGACGGTACTGCTGCATAGCCGGTATCAGGTTGGCCGGAGCCGGCGGGATGCCCAGAATCACCAGGTGCATACCCAGGCAGAGTGGCATAAGCATATCATAGGTGAGGCCAAAGATGTGCGAATACGGGAGCACGCTCACGTAGTTCTCCCCTCCCCGGTAAGGGAAATGGCGTTCTATGGCGTAAATATTTGCAGAGAAGTTGCCGCAGGTCAGCATCACCCCTTTGGGATTTCCGGTGGAGCCCGAGGTGTACATTATGGCCGCCAGAGTATCAGTGCCTGCGCAGGCATAGTCGATGTCCGATACAGAAAACCCGTCCGGATGCTTTGCAGCAAACAGGGCATCGCGGTTATTGTAGATATTACCAGCGCCGCGGCGGCTGGCCAGGAGCTCAGCAGTATTGGTGTCAACCGCCGCCAGCAGGTTGGGCAGCGCGTCAAAACTCATCTTGGAGAAGATCTGCTTCTCTGTGAAAAGAATCCTGGCATCGGAGTGGTTTATGAGGCCGGCCGTGTCGTGCGGGGTGAATCCCTTGAAAATCTGGACTGCCACATAACCGCCAATCTGCGCCGCCATAAACACAGTGGCCCATCGGATGCTGCTGCGGGCGTTGATGGCCACCTTGTCGCCTTTCTCCAGGCCGGCGGCCCTGAAGAAAAGAAGCGTTTTTTCTATTTCTGCCGCCAGGGCACCATAGGTGAGACTTTCTCCCCTGTACATTGTCACAGCCGGGCAATCCCAGTACTTTTTGACCGACTCGGAGAATCGCGCCACAAAGCAGTCTTTAGGCTCAAGCTGATGAATCATACAGAGAATCTTATTTTTACGCGGCGAAGTTAATATTTGTATCGAAATAATTATATTTGTCTATTCAAACAAATTCACACAGCTATGCAACTAGAAGGTAGAAGAAAAAGTTCAAATGTAGAAGACCGTCGCCGTGGTGGCGGAGCAGCCGCAGCGGGCGGAATAGGCCTTGGCGGTATTATAATTGCCGGCCTCATCTGGCTGCTTACCGGTCAGGATCCATCTGCCGTGCTTCAGACTATAGATCCGGGCACCATTACTACAACTCAGAATACCGAAGTGGCCAGTGCAGAAGATCAGGAACTCTTTGACTTCGCATCCATAATCCTGGCCGGCACCGAGGATGTCTGGACTCAGATTTTCCAGAAAAACGGCCTGACCTATGTGCCGCCCAAGCTGGTCATCTTTGACGGCAGCGTTCAGTCTGCCTGCGGCGGTGCCACAGCCCAGTCAGGTCCGTTCTACTGCAGCGGGGACCAGAGCGTTTACCTGGACCTCTCTTTCTTTAAGGATATGAAGCGCCAGTTCGGCACCACAGGTGACTTTGCCTGGGCCTATGTAATTGCCCACGAGGTAGGACACCACGTCCAGTACCTGCTAGGCACTTTGAACCAGGTGAACCAGAAGCGCGCCCGCAGCAACGAAAAGACAGCCAATCAGCTCAGTGTCCGTCTGGAGCTTCAGGCCGACTTCTATGCCGGCATCTGGGCACACTACGACCAGAAACGTTTCCACTCCCTTGAAGAAGGCGACATTGAAGAGGGGCTTAACATTGCCGCAGCCATTGGCGACGACCGTATCCAGAAAAACACCTATGGCCGTTCATATCCCGACTCCTTCACCCACGGCACCTCTGCACAGCGTGCCAAATGGCTCAAGAAGGGGCTTTCTACCGGCGACCCCAGTCTGGGCGACACCTTCTCTCCCAGCTATTCAGATCTTTAGCAGAAAGACACATAAAGAAAAAGGCAGCCTTTCGGGCTGCCTTTTTTATTGCGGTTTATACTGTTAGAGAGACAGGTCCACAACGTCTGCATCGGGAGCATTTTTCTTTACAGATTCAATGCCCTTTTCCATAGCAGTTGCGCTGGAATACATCTCGCTGGTGCCGATAACCTGGCCGTTGGAAGCCTTAAGGTTAAAGTAAGGCTGGCCGTTCTTTGCAACGAGGCGCTCGAAACGCTCGTCCATAGGGCCGTTCTTCTTTACTGAATCGATGCCTTCGAGGCAAGATTTCTTTGATTTATAACCCTGGCTTGCGAGGATAACGCGGCCGTTGGCAGCCTTAAGTACAAACTGCGGATCTCCATTTTTGCGGAGAGTGATTTCAAATTTTCCCATATTGTTGTTTATTAAAGTAAATATATGCTAACTACAAAGTTAACAAAGAAATATTTATTTAACAACAAGACAAAAGTCTAAATCTTTTGATAATTTTTCTTTGTCCAGGTTCTGGCCTATAAAAACTATCTTCTGCATACGGTCGCCAACCTTATCGTCCCAGTCTTTCAAAAAGTTCGGATCCTGCTCTGCAATGCGCTTCAGGTCCTCTTCGGGGGCGGTGGCATACCAGTATCCTACCTCGGTGAGTTTCTTTTCGCGGCCGGCACTCTCGAACACGAAAGACATATCGTTGTCATCTGCAAACCAGCAGATGCCTTTTGCGCGGATGATATTGGGGGTGAAGTTGCGGTTGATGAAATAGTCAAACCGGTTCATATCAAACGGAAGGCGGCGGTAATAGACAAATGTGCTGATATTATATTCGTCGCTCTCGCCCTCCTCTTCGTTTTCCAATTCTTCCTCGCCACCTTCCAATTCACGGATCCAAGCGGCGGAAGTAGCGGCCTTCTCAAAATCAAAACTGCGGGTAAACAGCAGTTTGTCAAGGTCCACATCGGCATAATCACATTCCAGAATCTCTGCGGTGGGCTGTATGGCGCGAACAATGGCCTTGACACGACCGAGTTCGGTGGGGGTCAGTTCAGATGCCTTGTTCAGCAATATCACGTTGCAGAACTCTATCTGCTGGATCAGCAGATTTTCTATGTCATCCTCTTCTATGCCGCTGCGTTGAAGCGCCCCGCCGCAGTCAAATTCATCTTTAAGGCGGAGGGCATCCACAACAGAGACAATGCTGTCCAGATGGCAGGTGCCGCCGCGGTTGAATTGAGGCCCGAGCGACGGTATAGAGCATATGGTCTGTGCAATGGGGGCCGGCTCGCAAATGCCGCTGGCCTCAATCACAATGTAGTCAAAAGCCTGCTGCTCTACCAGACCTGCAATCTGCTCTACAAGGTCCATCTTTAAAGTGCAGCATATGCAGCCGTTCTGCAGGGCCACCAGACTGTCGTCTTTCTTGCCCACTACTCCACCCTTTGCAATTAGGTCGGCATCTATGTTGACTTCGCCAATGTCGTTTACAATTACGGCAAATTTGATTCCTTTTCTGTTTGCAAGGATTCTGTTGACCAGAGTGGTCTTTCCACTGCCCAGATATCCCGTAAGAAGCAGTATGGGGGTATTTTTCATACCGCGAAATTAGCAATTCGTTTTTGCAATCGGAAACACTTTGACACAAATCCCGAAACTTTCCGTTTTGAGGCATACTGCCGCCATATTTTTGCCATCGAAAAAACGCACGGAAATGATTAAGCGATTTGTTTTGACGGCCCTGCTGTTTACGGCAGCCATCGGACTCGCAAGAGCCCAAGACGAACAGGAATGCACTCCCGCACGCATATGGGCCATCGGCACCGACCTGGCCGACTGGGCGGAGCTTGTATGCCCCAATATTGAGTTACACTACAGTGCCTGGGAACATCTTGGGTTGATGGCGGGTTTCAAATACAACCCGTTCACCTTCAGCAAAGGGACTCCGCAGCAGACCCAGATGCGGCAGGCCACCCCGTTTATCGGCGTCAGGTACTGGTTTGACACCCCGTTTACCGGCTGGTACGCCCAGGGACGGCTGGCGGCTTCGGTATACAATGTAGCCAACGTGTTTTGCGACAAATGCCTTGAGGGGCAGCTGGTTGCCCTGGAGGCGGGCGCCGGATGGAGCAAGATGCTCTCCGACAAATGGAACATCACCCTTGGTGCCGGCATCGCCGCTGCACTGCACGACACCACCCGCTATCTGGGGCCGTTATGCGGCAGGATAGACGGCCGGAACAGGGGACTCCTGATCTTCCCGGACATTACCATATCCATCAATTATCTGTGGCAGAAATGAAACGGCTTTATATAATAATGGTGGCGGCACTGGCGCTGAGTTCCTGCATAAAGGAAGACCGCACCCACTGCCCCTGCTACCTTCACGTGGATCTGACTCAGGTGGATCCGCACTATGTCCACAAGATGGATCTGATGCTCAAGGCCGACGGCAGCCCTGCAGAGTGGTATCCGGTCAGGGAATCGGCCATAGGCGACACGCTTATTATGAGCATTGACAAAAGCGAGTTTGACTTCAGCGCCTGGGGTAACCTTTATGGCAGTGTGAGGGACGATGATAGAATGACAATTAAGCCGGGCGAAAAGCCTGACAGTCTGTGGAGCTACAGCAACCGCATCAACGCCCGGTGCGAAGACGCCTATGTAAAGGTCATTCCCGACCGGCAGTACATTCCAGTGACAATAATCGTAAGAGGAATGCTGCAGAACATTACTGACATAAGACCGGTACTGGAAAACATCAGCGGCGCGCTTCTATACGACGGTATGGCCACCGGCGGCACTGGCACCCTTGTACCAGTTCCCACAGAAACCGGCGGCGGAGAGGCGCCCTACCATATGTATCAAACAATGATAATGACACAGACCAGTGCCACAGCGGCTCAGCTCAGGCTGTCGTTTGTAAGGGACGACATCCGTATAGACAATACCTATCCCGTTGGCGAAATGCTAAGCGATATGGGAGAAGACATCTCGCTTGTAAACCAGAATCCGATAATCCTGGACCTTACAATAGGCACTGCCAGCGTGCTGCTTGTGATACGTGTCTCCGACTGGACCCGCCACGGCATCTTTACAATAACCTATTAAAGTACACGAAATGAAGAAACTGTTTTTTCTAGCATTTCTGGCCCTGCTTTTCTGCGGGTGCAGCCATCACGACCTCCCCGTAGCTGAACACGGTGTCGCCACGGTATATTTCCGCTACGACTCGGCCACGACCAAAACTCTTCAGGTTAACGACACGCAGATATCCAACTGCAACATAATGATGTATGATGCACAGGGACAACTGGTTGCATCCAGCTACTGTCCAACCGGGAAAGTGACCACGATGAGTCTCACCTCTGCGATTGGCCGCTCATATAAGTTCTACTGCGTGTGCAACATCGGCGATATCACGGGCAATCCGTTATTCAGAAATGTGACCGGCCTTGAGGGATACCAGTACACGGTGAACAGCTACAGCGACATTGTGGATATTACGGGAGCAGTGCCGATGACCGGATGCACCTGCTTTATCACCATTGCCGCCGGTATGAACATAGTAATAGACCTCACCCGCTGCGTGGCGCTGGTTTCCATAAGGATAGATGATTCAGAGCTGGAAAACTCCGACATCAGCATAAACTCCATTAGAGTCAGGAACGCCGCCAGCAAGGTGTGTCTGTTCGGGCACAGCGCGGCAACCAGCGCACAGGACTGCACCCCCAACGGCGACTATGCCGCCCCAGCCGAACTGTCAACGTTCAACAACGGTGACCCGGTGGGTTTCTATATGTTTGAAAACAAGCAGGGCGAGCTGCTACCCGGCAACACCTCCTGCACAACCAAATTTTTTGAAGAAGGCAGCATTTACGAGCAGCTGTGCAGTTATGTGGAGTTGGAGGGATATTACAACGATCTGCATTCTGACAATCCCCGAAGGGGCAACTTTACCTACCGATTTTACCTGGGGGAGAACACCACCACCGACTTCAGCGTGGTGCGGAATCATCACTATCATATAGTGCTCAAACTGCACGACAATGGCGTGGACGAAGAGAGCTGGCGGGTGGACGACGACCTGATGCCCTACGCCACCCTGGTCAGGGTGATTCCGCCTGAATACACATTCGTGGGCGTCTCGGGCACAACTACCCTCACGGCAGAAGTACTGCCCGCCGGTGCCGATCAGAGCGTCATATGGAGCAGCGACAACCCTTCGGTGGCCACAGTAGACCAGAACGGGGTGGTCACCCCACACTCCCTTGGCACGGCCGAAATCAGGGCGACCGTCACCGACGGCAGCGGCGTTTTCGGCACCGGCATCATACACGTAGTGCAGCCGTCAGTTCCCGTCAGCATAGAGCCAAATTACCTTAAAGAATTCGGCTGGGTGCTTGGCGCCGGCAGTTTTACCAGGAATTTCGAGGTTACAGTACACTATCAGGATGGCTCGTCAAGAGTTCTTAGCGGCCAAGACGCCCTGGCCACTATAGACAACAGTGACGGCGAGTGGATAATAGATGAAGAGGGACTCCAGGCCCCGTTCGAGACCACAGCGATGGAACTGTTGCTGAACTATACCGAATCGGGACGGACGGTCAGCTTTTCTTCAGAAGGGGAAGTTGTGAAATCTGACGACTTCTACACCGCCACCTTCTACCAGAATGTCAACAAGAAATACGGCGACACTGACCACAGGCCGATAGTGGTTACCAATATACAATGCTACAGAAGTCCTGTATGCGACCTCGAGCCGATGCTGACCTTTACCACAAACTCCAGCTTTCTTGAGCGCACAACCAACGGTTACCGCCTGATAGGGACCTGCACCGTGAACGGCGACATACATTACACGCTCACAGGCAGTCTGATTGACGGTTTCGGAAACCGGTTCTCGAAGACTTACACCAAAATGATAACGGTGTTCGAATACCGCAAGCGGTTCTACAACATCCAGATAAACACTATGGTGAGGGACTATATCAATCCCAACAGCCAGGAGCAGCCAGACAACATAATAGTGACCATAACCCTGGTAAAGAGCTGGGAAAGCAGCCAGCAGATTGCCCGCTATTTCTTCCCTGCTTCTTATGACCAGGACACCGGAGAACTGGTTCAGGGTTCATTTACCTACCGCTGGTACCAAACCACAATGACGGTGCAGATGCAAGACGACCGGGAATATGAGTTCAACTATGACAACAATGGCAACCTGCTGATAGAAGGCTATTGTTTTGACGAAAGCCGATACATCTACTACGATTCACTGTAACACACACATACAACCCTTATTATTAACATTTTAAACAACAAACAAATGAAAAGGAATCTTTTATTGCTGACACTTGCGGCGGGCGTTGTGATGAGTTCGTGCGGCAAGATGGAGACGGGTTCGTCTCTGGAAAGAGAAGGTGAAGTGCTGGTCAATTTTTCCCTGGGTTACGCCACCAAGGCCACCGGCGGGATTGACGACGACGCCGTGAACACGGCCTATGTGTTTGCGTTTGACGGCAACCGCCTGGACGGTTCTGCATATGTGACATCCACCACCGGCACCATCAAAGTCACCAAGGGTTTGCGCCGCTTTATCGCTGTGGTCAATCCTAACGAAGAGTTCACTTACGGCGCGGCAACATCGCCGGCAGCGCTATTGTCGATGGTCTCGCAGCTCTCTTCGGAAGCTCTTACCGATATGGTTATGGTTGGAGAAAACAACCAGACCATCACAGACGCTACCACCACGGTGTTGATAGACGTCACAAGACTGGTGAGCAAGGTGAGTGTGAATTCGCTCAAGTTCCAGTTCAGCGGTGCACTTGCCGGCAAATCGGTGAGCGAAGTGGCAATGTATGTAAAGAACTTCCCCACTTCACAAACCTATGAAGGCACTCCCGGAACCATTTACTCTTCAGGTCTGTTCTCTGCAAAGCAGAATACCTTTGAGGTATACGACCTGATTGGCACCATCGGCGACGGCCAGACAGACACCACCCCGCACCACTTCTTCTGCTATCAGCGTCCCACCGAAGTGCTGACCTCCGGAAGCGGCGCCATCCGCCTTTGTGTCACCGGCAAGATTGACGGCCAGCGCTACTACTGGTCCATACCGGTCAACAACGGCTCGGTGTGGACAGACGATGCCTTTGTGGACGGCGACGAGCACTTTGGCGTAAAGCGCAACCACTCTTATGAATATGAGATAATAATTACCCGCGCCGGCATTCCCGACGACGGCAACCATCCCGATCCCAACGACCCCACCGACATCGGTGAGGACAATCTCGAAGACGATCAGGACCTTGAAGTAAGCGATATCAACTTCATCCTCCGAGTAGTCGACTGGGTAGAAGTTGAAGAACAGACTGTCACTTTCTAGTGACTCATACTCCTTCTCAACATTTCTCATCATCCACCGGCCGTCGCCCCCCGCAGGGGCGGCGGCCTCTTGTTTTACTGGCTTGAAAGTTGTAGTTTTGCCGGCAAAACAACCGCGTATGCAGGCATCTTCGAGACCATTGCCCGATACATTCAAGAAATTTGCAGCACAGGCGCTTTACTTCAGCGTCATACCATTCTTTTTCCTGATTTTTGCCGCGCTTTACAAGCCTTTCAATATGGACACGACACTTAACGTGCCCAAGGCTTCTTTTGCGTTTAACATAGCAATAATAATGTGCATCATCCTTTTGGTGCTGCTTACCTCAAGGATGATTCTCTATTTCACCCGCATCATCCGGCACATATCTATGAACTGGTACCGGGTGTGGTGCATCGGGGAGATTGTAGTGTGCGCCTTTTTCGTGGCGCTGTATATGACTCTGATTGGCAACTACAATCTTACTTACCTGGATGTCCTTGTGGATTCAGCGGCCTATTTGTTCCTGGTGCTGATGTTCCCATATGTATTCCTGGACCTGGCATTGAACCTGACTGCGGCAAAAAACGCCAGCGTAGCCGACGTGCAAGACAATAAGTTGCATTTCTACGACAACCGCCACGCCCTGAAGTTTGTGGTAGGTGCAGAGCACGTGCTGTTCATCAAGGCGGATGAGAATTACATCACCATACACTATAACGAGGGGGACAAGCGCAAGACCTACGATATGCGCTGCTCTATGAAGAGCATAGAGAGTGTGTGCGAAGAGAACGGAATACTCCGCTGCCACCGCTCATACTTTATCAATCCTTCTCACGTGAAGGCGCTCAGAAAAGATAAAGAGAATGCCATCGTGGCCGAGCTGGACACGGCCGACGACACTCTGATTCCCGTAAGCAAAAGGTATTACGACGCTCTGGTACAGACGCTTTAGGCCGTCTGTATCTTTGCAAGGGCTGCGTCTATACGGCGCAGGGTCTCTTCTTTGCCTATGAATTCACAGATAGAGAAGATGTCGGGTCCCTGCCCTATTCCCATAATGGCGATGCGCAGGCAGTTCATAATCTTGCCCATAGGCAGCTGACCGGCCTCTATCCACTCGCGCACAATGTGCTCTGCGCTCTCTTTTTCAAAGACCTCAAGGTCAGCCACAATCTCGCGGAGCTCTCTCATATATGCCACGTTCTCTTCTTTCCAGAACTTGTTCACGCTCTTTTCGTCATACGATTCGGGAGCGCGGAACATATAGATTGTAAGATCCAGCAAATCCTTGGGGAAAGTGGCCCTCTCTTTAATAATGGCCACTGCATCTGCTGCACGCTCTGCGGTGGTCTTAATGCCGGCCTCTTTAAGCTGAGGCAACAGCAGGCCTGCCAGGAATTCATCGCTGGCGGCGCGCATATACTGAGCGTTGAACCATTTGGCCTTCTCTGCATTGAAGCGGGCGCCGCTCTTGCTCACTTTGTCCAGCGAGAACTGCTCGCAGAGCTCTTCCATAGAGAAAATTTCCTGCTCAGTGCCGGGATTCCAGCCCAGCAGGGCCAGCATATTCACAAAGGCCTGGGGCAGATAGCCACTCTCGCGATATCCCATCGAGACCTCGCCGTCGGGGGCGTGCCACTCCAGCGGGAACACCGGGAAGCCGAACTTGTCGCCATCGCGCTTGCTAAGCTTGCCCTGTCCCTGCGGCTTGAGCAGCAGCGGCAGATGTGCAAACAGCGGCTGGCTATCGGTCCACCCGAATGCCTTGTAAAGCAGGAAGTGAAGCGGCAGGCTGGGCAGCCACTCCTCTCCGCGGATCACGTGGCTGATTTCCATCAGATGGTCATCCACGATATTTGCCAGATGGTATGTGGGCAGCGCGTCGGCGCTCTTATAGAGCACTTTGTCGTCCAGTGTAGAGGTGTTTATTGTGATATGGCCGCGGATAATGTCGTCCATCTCCACATTTTCGTTTTCGGGCATCTTGAAGCGGATGACCCACTGGTCACCGGCATCGATGCGGCGCTTTACTTCCTCTGCAGGAAGCGAGAGTGAATTTTTCAAAGAGCCGCGGCTCTTGGCGTCATAAGAGAAAGTCTCACCCTTGGCCTCACAGGCGCTGCGCAGGGCGTTGAGCTCTTCTGCTGTGTCAAAGGCATAATATGCATTGCCGCTCTCTACAAGCTGCAGTGCATATTTAAGGTAGATATCCTTGCGCTCGCTCTGGCGGTATGGGGCGTGAGGGCCGCCAACGCCGACTCCTTCGTCAACTTCTATCCCGCACCATTTGAGGGATTCGATAATATATTCCTCTGCACCGGGCACAAACCTCTGGCTGTCGGTATCCTCTATGCGAAGCAGAAACTCGCCGCCGTTGTGACGTGCAAAAAGATAGTTGTAAAGGGCTGTACGGACGCCTCCGATATGAAGCGCTCCGGTGGGGCTGGGCGCAAAACGCACTCTTACTTTGCTCATATTCCGATAATAAAAAAAGCCGCCCCAATGATTGGGCAGCTTGGGTTTTGGTAGTCGATAGGAGAATCGAACTCCTATTTAGAGATTGAGAATCTCTTGTCCTAACCGTTAGACGAATCGACCGGATAGTTCCCTATTGGGATTGCAAATGTATAACTATTTTTTGAATCTGCAAAAAATTGTAACTTCGCGTATTATGTCAAAGATACTGATGATATATACGGGAGGCACCATCGGTATGGTCCGCAATCCCGAAACAGGCTCGCTTGAGGCGTTTACCGCAGAGAATCTGGCAGCCAACATTCCCGAAATGAAATACTGCGGCGCAGATGTAGAGATGGTCTCTTTCGGCGACCCGATAGACTCTTCTGATATGAATCCGCAGCATTGGGGCCGCATTGTTAAAATCATCAGCGACAACTATGACTCCTACGACGGCTTTGTGATTCTTCACGGCACCGACACTATGGCTTTCACCGCCTCCGCACTTAGCTTTATGCTGGAGAATATAGGCAAGCCGGTGATTCTTACAGGAAGCCAGCTGCCGGTTGAGATTATCCGCTCCGATGCCAAGGAGAATCTGCTCACCGCCATAGAGATAGCTGCCGCAAAAGATGCCGACGGCCATCCTGTGGTGCCTGAAGTCTGCATCTATTTCCACGACGAGTTGATGCGCGGCAACAGGTCCAGCAAGATCAGCGCCAGCAATCTGGCGGCTTTCGCCTCAAACAATTATCCTGTACTGGCACACTCCGGCACGGATATTACCTACCATAAAGAATTCATTCGGCCTTACGACCCTTCCAAGAAATTCACGCCGCACTATAATATGGACCCGTCCATAATTATACTTTCTCTATTCCCGGGTCTTCAGCGCGATGCCGTGGAGGCGGCTATGAAGAGTGATGCAATAGGCGGCGTCATTTTCCGAACTTTCGGCAGCGGCAACGCCCCGCGCAACGGCTGGCTGGTGAACTGCCTTGCAGAGGCCGTGAAAAACGGAAAAACAATAGTGAACATCTCCCAGTGCGCCACCGGCAGCGTGGAGATGGAGCGCTATGAAACCGGTCGCCAGTTGCTGGAGGCAGGCATCGTAAGCGGTCACGACAGCACTGTAGAGGCCGCCCTTGCAAAGCTTATGTTCCTTCGCGGAGAGGGTTATTCACAAGCAGAAATACAGAGACTTATGAACACCTCCATTGCAGGAGAAGTGACAGTATAGGTCTTCTTGCACGATTTTTGTGCACTATTGTCCAAAAAAATCCGAATATGAAAAAGAGTATTGTAACCATAATTGCCCTTATGCTTGCAATAGGCGCAAGTGCGGGCACTGTCACCAAGAGTTTTGACAACCTCAAAAAGTTCAACGGAATCCAGATTTGCGACACCTTCAAGGCTACCCTTGTTCAGGGCGATGAGTACAAGGCCGTCGTCACAATAGATACAGAGTTTGAAGAGTATCTGGACGTGAGCGTTGTGGGCAACCTGCTGTATGTCCGCCTTCGTGAAACCGATTTCAAGACCTCCCTTCGCAAACTTAACCGCAAGACCTTCAATGTCACAATCACCGCTCCGTCCATAAACCAGATTCATCTCACCGGCACATCGTCGCTGGTAAGTACCGACCTCTGGACAAGCCCTATGGAGTATTTCATACTGGAACTTAACGGCACAGCCAAGGCAGAGAAACTCCGCATAGAAGGGGCCGAACTCAAAGCCGACCTTTCTGGCGCCTCCAGCGCCACCGTCACCGGCGATTTTGAAGAGGTCGAAGTGAAGGCCGCAGGCACTTCTGCCCTGTTCCTGGTGGGCAACTACGAAGACGTCAAGGTAAATACTACAGGCACTGCCAAAGTAAGTTTCATAGGATCTGCAGAAGATATCGAATGCAAATGCGCCGGTTCTTCTTACCTTGATGCTATGGAACTTAAGGTAAAAGAGGCTGACATCAAATGCAACGGCGCATCCAAGGCCACTATAGATGTAGAGGAAAAGCTGGACGTAACTCTCAAGGGCGCCAGCACCTGCCAATACCGCAGCAACAGCGAGTCACTCTCCGTGACCCCCAATATCAGCCGCGCCTCAAGTTTCAAGAGGATTCACTAGCGGCTCTCGCGCTGACGCACGGCCTCGTACATAAACAGGGCCGCTGCAACAGAAACGTTCAAAGACCCTATGGCTCCCGCCATAGGGATTTTTGCTTGTATATCGCACAAATCCAGCACAGATTTGGAGATGCCGTGGCCCTCGCTGCCCATAACAATGGCAGTGGGCTTTTTAAGATTGACATCGTAGATATAGTCGGCGCCTTTTTCGGTGGCGGCAACCATCTGGAAACCAGATTCAAGAAGATAGAAAATGGGCATACGAAGGTTCTGGACCTTGGCCACCGGAATCCTGAGCAGCGCCCCGGCACTGGTCTTTATGGCATCGGCGTTAATTGGGGCACCGCCCTTCGCGGGGAGAATTATGCCGTCGAAGCCGGCACACTCTGCGGTACGGGCCACGGCGCCCAGATTGCGCACGTCGCTCACGCCGTCCAGCATTATGAACAGCGGAGCTGCCTTGTGGTTAAGGGCATTCTCTACCATCTCTTCAAATGGCACATAATCTACCTGGGCGATATAGGCCACTACACCTTGATGTGTCCCTTTGGCCACCTGGTCCAGCTTCTGCACCGGAACCCAGCTGTAGGGGATTTCATACTCTTTTAAAAGTGATGTGAGGGCGCGTGCCTGAGGGCCTTCAAAGCCCTGTTTGAGAATCACTTTTTCAATCTTGCGGCCGGAGGTAATAGCCTCGGTCACAGGGTGGATACCATAGAGAATGTTGCTCATTGCTGTTCTATTTTTTCGGCCAGGGAGGCCCACTCTTCCATCTTAATATCTAGTTCGCGCTTCTGTTCCAGATAGGCGCGGGTCAGTTCCATAATGTCGTCTTTTTCACCGGGGGCAGATAGAACCTTCTCTATATCTGCCATTTTGGATTCTATCTCGGCGATGGCCTTCTCCAGATTGGAGAAACGGTTTTTGAGGCGGGCCATCTCGCGGCGACTCTCGCGGTCCTGCTGGGAAGATGTGGCCGGCTTGGCCTTAACCTCGGCAGGTTCTGAAGCTGCAGGCTGCTGCGCTGCCTGTTGTGGTGTTTTGCGCTCCAGAGCTTCAAAGTTCTCTATCTTTTTGCGGCGCAGGAAATCATCCACACCGCCAAGATGCTCCCGGACCTTGCCGTCGCCAAATTCGTATATCTTGTCCACAAGACCGGTAAGGAAATCTCGGTCGTGGCTCACAACAATCAGGGTTCCGTCGTATTTGAGCAGAGCCTGCTTAAGGACATCCTTGCTGCGGATGTCCATATGGTTGGTGGGTTCGTCCAGCGCCAGCAGGTTGTATGGCTCAAGCATCAGCCGGGCCATACTCAGGCGGGCGCGCTCGCCGCCGCTTAGAACTGCCACCTTCTTGTCTATATCCTCGCCACGGAAAAGAAAGGCGCCCAGAATGTCGCGCAGCTTCATACGGATGTCGCCCACTGCAATCTTGTCCAGAGTGTCGTATACAGTGTCGTTGCGGTTCAGGACATCTTCTTGATTCTGAGCGTAGTAGCCAATCTTGACATTATAGCCAACCACTGCCTTGCCTTTCATAGGCGTCAGGTTGCCCATCAGGGTTTTCATCATTGTGGTCTTGCCCTCGCCGTTGCGGCCCACAAAAGCGACCTTCTCCCCTCTCTTTATCTCAAGGTTGGCATCTGACAATATTATTTTCTGCGGAGCGTCGGGATAGCTGATGCTGGCGTCGGTCACCTTGAAGGCGACGTCGCCGCTGCGCGGTGCCGGAGGAAACTTGACACTGAGGGCGCTCTTGTCTTCTACCTCAAGTTCAATACGCTCCATCTTTTCCAGCTGCTTGATGCGGCTTTGCACCTGATTGCTCTTGGTGGGCTTGTAGCGGAAACGCTCTATAAATTCTTCTGTCTTTTCTATGGTGCGCTGCTGGTTTTCGTATGCAGCCTTCTGCTGCTCTATTCGCTCGGCACGAAGCACCAGATATTTGCTGTAAGGCACCTTGTAGTCGTGGATGCGGCCCAGCATAATCTCCACGGTGCGATTGGTGGTGTTGTCCAGAAAACGGCGGTCGTGGGATATCAGCACCATAGAGCCGCTGAATGTCTGCAGGTAGTCTTCCAGCCATTGGATGGACTCTATGTCCAGGTGGTTGGTGGGCTCGTCCAGCAGCAGGACGTCGGGTTTGCGAAGCAGAATCTTGGCCAGTTCTATGCGCATATTCCACCCCTGCGAGAACGTTTCGGTGGCACGACCCAGCTCGCTGTCGCGGAAACCAAGGCCGCGCAGGGTCTTGAGGGCTGCGACTTCGGGAGCTTCGCTCTCTGCCATTGCCAGCCTGTCGTTGATGTTGTTCAGCTCAACTATGAGTTTAGAATACTCCTTGGAGTCATAATCCTCACGGGTGGCCAGTTCGGCAGAAATCTCGTCTACACGGCGGTGCAGGGCAAAGAAATCTTCGAACACCATCATAGTCTCTTCCATCACGGTGCGGCCCTTGTGATGCTGCATCTGCTGGGGAAGATAGCCAATCGTAAGTCCGGACGGCACCATCACCTTGCCGCTGGTGGGCTGCTGCTCGCCTATTATCAGTTTCAGCAGAGTCGACTTGCCGGCACCGTTGCGGCCGGTGAGGCCTATGCGGTCCTTTTCGCTGATATGCAAAGAGATATCATTCAGCAGCGTGGTGCCACCAAACGATACCGTCAGATCTGTGATGGAAATCATTCTGCTGAAGCGGTTTCTTCTTCCAACTCCTCTTCTGGCCTGGCCGGCTTGCACACCAGAATGCTGAGGCCGTAAAGCAGTGCCAGAGGAATGGCGGCAATAAGCATAGAGAACGGGTCTGCCGGAGTTATAATGGCTGCCAGTACGGCAATTATCAGCACGGCATACTTCCAGCCGCCTATAAGCGTCTGGCGGGTAATCAGGCCGATGCTGGAAAGGATGGCCACTACCGTGGGTATCTCGAACACGATGCCGAAAATAATGACGGTGGAATTCACAGTGGAGATGTAAGAATTCAGCGAGATGGTGTTAACCACCGTTTCGCTGACCTTGTACCCGTCAAAAAAGTTGATCATCAGCGGCAGGATTATGCTGTAGCCCACCGCTATGCCAAGATAAAACAGGAACGATGCAAACAGGAATGCCCGTCTGGTGGCCTTTTTCTCGTGCTGGTAAAGCGCGGGGGCAATGAACCGCCATATTTCAAAAATCACATAGGGGCAGCATACTATGAAGGCGCACATAAACGTGACCCTCATATGCACCATAAACTGGGTGGAAAGCTCTATGTTGACAAGCTGGAGGCCAGTTTTCATACCGAACCACTCATAGAAGAAAAAGTCGGATCGGGTCGGGGCCAGAATAATCTTGTCAAACAGAAAATCCTTGAAGAAGAAAAGCACGACAAAAGCCGCGAGCAGCGCAATCACTACCCGGAACAAACCGTGCCGCAAGTCTTCCAGGTGATCCCAGAAGCTCATATCTTTTGAGGCGTCCAGCTTCTCTTCTTCGGCCATCTTTACTCTTTAAGCTTGTTGGGCTCTTCTTTTTCGATGTCGGTTTTGATGTCGTTCATTTCTTTCTCAGCCTCTTTCATACCACTCTTGAACTCCTTGACACCTTTGCCCAGTCCGCGCATCAGCTCGGGAATCTTCTTGCCGCCAAAAAGGAGAATGATGACCAGTGCGATGATAACCCACTGCCAGGGACCTATTACGCCCAGGGGAAGAATAAACAAAGATAAAGCAGTCATATTGTCTTGTTTTAATGATTAATAATCTGTTAAAGTTTTGCAAGGCGGTCTTTCAGGGCAGCAAGTTTCTGAGTGGCGTCAGACTGTTTCTTGCGCTCGTTCTCTACAACGGCGGCGGGGGCGTTTGCCACGAAGCGCTCGTTGCCAAGTTTTGCATTCACGCCTTTGAGGAAACCTTCGTAGCGGTTGATTTCTGCAAGAATCTTCTCGCGCTCGGCCTCCACGTCTATCATACCTTCCAGCGGCACGAAGAACTGGACAGTGCCCACCATAAAAGATTCGCCGGAGGTAGATTCGTCGGCGGCGGCAATGTCGCAGATGTTGGCCATCTTTTCAATGACAGGTGTCATTGATGCCGGCAGAGCGCCCTTGAACCGGAGCTGAAGGGCCTCTTTGGGAGAGATGTTCTTCTTCTGGCGCAGGGCACGCAGCTCTACCACGGTGCCGGCGGCGATATTGAAGTCTTCAATTACCTTGGCATCGAACGGCTCGGCCTTGGGAGTGGCGGCGAACATAATGGTCTCGCCATCTTTGCGCTCTGCAATGTGCTGCCAAAGTTCCTCTGTGATGAACGGAGTGAACGGATGCAGCATCTTGAGCAGTGTCTCGAAGAAGCCGATGGTGGCATTGAATGTCTCGCGGTCCATAGCCTCACCAAAAGCGGGCTTCACAAGCTCCAGATACCAGGCGCAGAAATCGTCCCAGAAAAGCTTGTAGGTGGTCATTATGGCATCGCTGATGCGGTATTTCGCATAATGGTCCTCTACTGAGGCGACAGCCTCGGAGAGTTTTGCCTTGAACCAGGAGACAGCCAGTTTATTAACCTCGGGAGCGGGTTTGTCCTCTACCTTCCACATTTCGGTGAGACGGTAGGCGTTCCAGACCTTGTTGCAGAAGTTGCGCCCTTGCTCTACCTGGCTTTCGTCGAACAGGATATCGTTTCCGGCGCTGGTGCAGAGCATCATACCCAGACGTACTGCATCGGCTCCGTATTTGGCAATCAGATCCAGCGGGTCGGGCGAGTTGCCCAGGCTCTTGGACATCTTGCGGCCCAGTTTGTCGCGGACGATACCGGTAAGGAACACATTGTGGAACGGCACGTCGTGCATAAACTCGTTGCCCGCCATAATCATTCTGGCAACCCAGAAGAAGAGGATGTCGGGGCCGGTCACCAGGTCGCTGGTGGGATAGTAATATGCCAGGTCGGCGTTGGGTTTACTATCGGGATGGCCGGCGCGATTGGTATCAAACACGCTGATGGGCCACAGCCAGCTGCTGAACCAGGTGTCCAGCACGTCGGCGTCCTGAACAAGCTCTTCAGCCTTGATTGCGGGATTCTTGGCACGGGCTTTAGCCAGAGCATCTTCGGCATTGGGAGCTACCACGTAACTGCCGTCGGGCAAATAGTATGCGGGAATCCGCTGTCCCCACCAAAGCTGACGGGAGATGCACCAATCGCGGACATTCTCCATCCAGTGGCGGTAGGTATTGCGGTATTTGTCGGGAATCAGTTTGACCTTGCCGCTCTCTACGCTTTCAAGGGCGTCTTTTGCCAGGGCGTCCATTTTAAGGAACCACTGGGTGGACAGGCGTGGCTCTATCACGGCGTTGGTACGCTCGGAGTAGCCGATAGGAGAAGTGTAGTCTTCTGTCTTGACCAGGTTACCAGCCTCTTCAAGCATCTTCTCTATCTTCTTGCGGGCGTCAAAACGGTCCTCTCCCACCAAGATCTGAGCCTTCTCGTTCAGGCGGCCGTGGTCGTCTATGATATCCAGCACCTCCAGGTTGTGGCGCAGGCCAATCTCGTAGTCATTGACATCGTGGGCCGGAGTCACCTTGAGGCAGCCGGTACCAAAGTCCATCTCTACATAATCGTCTTCAATAACGGGGATTTCCTTGTTGATAAGGGGAATCAGCACTTTCTTGCCGTGCAGCCATTTGTGACGCTCGTCGGCGGGATTCACACAGATGGCGGCGTCGGCCATAATGGTCTCGGGGCGGGTTGTGGCAATCACCAGGAACTTGTCAGTGGGTTTACCGTTGCCGTCGCTGATGAAATATCTCAGATGATAGAATTTGCTCTGGGTGTCGCGGTGGATTACCTCCTCGTCGCTCACTGCGGTCAGCCCCACGGGGTCCCAGTTTACCATACGTGCGCCGCGGTAGATGTAGCCTTTGTCGTAGAAATAGCAGAAGGTGTTTATCACAGCTTCGCTAAGCTCGGGATCCATAGTGAATTTGGTGCGGTCCCAGTCGCAGCTTGCGCCAAGTTTACGCAGCTGCTTTAGGATGATGCCGCCGTGCTCTTCTTTCCACTCCCAGGCATATTTCAGAAACTCTTCGCGGGAAATATCCTCTTTGCTGATGCCCATATCGCGCAGCTTGGCTACCACCTTGTTTTCTGTTGCTATGGAGGCGTGGTCGGTGCCGGGTACCCAGCAGGCGTTCTTGCCGTCCATACGTGCCTTGCGCACCAGCACATCGTTTATTGTATTGTTCAGCACGTGACCCATATGCAGTATGCCAGTCACATTTGGCGGCGGAATAACTATGGTGTAGGGTTCGCGTGAGTCGGGTTCAGAATGGAAAAACTTGTGGTCCAGCCAGTAGGCATACCACTTGTCTTCTACGTTCGTAGGATTGTATTTCGCTTCAAGCTCCATTGTAATAATGCTATAATCTCGCAAATTTAATCAATTCATCATAAACTTTATGCACCGGAAAGCCCATTACATTATAAAAAGATCCTTCGATTCCAGTGCAGGCAGCATATCCCAGCCACTCCTGGATACCATAGGCACCAGCCTTGTCGTATGGCTTGCAGGTATCCACATAATACTCAATCTCTTCTTCTGTCATTTCACGGAAAGAAACCAGCGTGGTGTCGGACACTGTTTCTTCGTGATTGCGGTCGCGCACGGTCACGGCAGTGATGACTTCGTGGGTGCGGCCGGAAAGACGGCGCAGCATATCCACAGCCTCTTCCCTGCTGTGCGGCTTGCCCATTATATAGCTGTCCAGCAGCACCATAGTGTCTGAGGTGATGAGTATCTCATCATCTTCCAACGGGCGGTGGAAGCAGCGCGACTTGCCTTCTGACATATGGGCGGGAACTTCGCAGTGAGGCATATCATCTGGAAAAACTTCCTCGAAGTCGATGCCGGTATCCACTGTAAAGTCAACATCCAACCCTGCAAGCAGTTGCCTGCGACGGGGCGAATTGCTGGCCAAAATCACTTTCTTGCCGTGTAAATCCATAAGGCTGCGAATTTACTTATTTTGATTAACTTTGTCAAAATATGCTGTATAACTCTATGAAAAAGACACTCTTCGCCGTTTGCGCCATCTTGGTAGCGCTGCTTGCCTCCTGCACCAAAGGCGGCACCACAGTTTCTGTAAAGGATTTCGGAGCCATCCCCGACGATGGCCTTAACGATGCCGATGCCCTGCGCAAGGCGGCCGAATACTGCCGCGAGCACGCCGGCACCACGCTGGTTTTCCCGGCCGGCGTATATGATTTCTCCGACCCCGAAGCAGCCAGGATAGAGCACGAGGCGATAGACGGCACCTACGGCTTTGGCCTTCAGGTGCAGCGCTACCTGTTTATCCCCACAAAGCCCTATGTCACCGGCCTGGACTTTACCGG
>JAEEGF012485963.1_pt1 | contig 58944 bp, 45 predicted proteins | sample 9134171 | NCBI WGS metagenome assembly JAEEGF01 (sample SAMN16246542, study PRJNA631951) | gut metagenome | biome: gut microbiome; feature: rumen; material: AP-attached | host: Bos | place: Iran: Karaj | collected 2018-10 | reverse complement strand
TTAGCCACAGCCTATCAGTCTGTGCACGTCAACTATTGAAGGCGCCGTATACCGAACGGTATGTACGGTGCTGTGAGAGGACGGCGGTTAGTCACCGCCTCCTACTCGATTATTATTATTTTTTCTCTGCCATCGGTGCCGTTTCTATCCTGACCTTCGGCAGTTTCTTGACCGTTGTATAGGAATTAAGGAAATCGTCGCCCTTATCGAGCGCGTTCTCGCCGGATGCCGGCGGGGCATAAAGCCGCACTGTGACGCGGCCGTTTTTTTCAAAAGTCTGCCCGAAAGCGCTCATAACATCCACGCACTTTGTGCCGGGAGCCTTTCTGAACCACCTTCCGTTCACTTCGATCATAAAGTTTGTGTTTAAGAGTCCTTCGTTCTCATCAAAATACAGTTCAAAGAATACGGGAGCATCCTCAAGCTCAAACTCCATCGCGATGGCCTCGGCATCCTGTGCTCCGCCGAAACGGAGCGTCACGGAATCGAGTATGTCACCGACATCGTTTGCGACAATGGTTTCCTCCTCGGTAAGCGAAGGTAAGAACTCCGGACGCTTTATGAGGTCTTTATAATAGTCCATGACAGGCTGAGGGATACCGACATATTTGTTGTTCGGATCCTCCACCTCAAGTCCGAGGCGTCCCCTGTCCCTGAACTGATAGAACGTAAATCCCGAAAGCCAGTGTTCATCATCGTTCAAGAGGAGATCCATGTACTCTTTTATCATTCCCACCTGATCGTAGGGGCCGGTCACATCTCCGTCGGCATTGAACTCGGCAAGGACAAAAGGCTTTGCAACGCCGCCGTTCAGCTCGGTGTAGCGCTTGTATGTGGCTTTTGCTTTCTCATAGACTTCTTTAACGCTGTATCTCGCAAAGCTGTTCCCGCCTTTTTCAGCAACGTCAAACGGCCATCCCCAGTGGAGAGCGAGATATTTGTCCATCGACCAGATATCAGCGGACAATGCGGCTTCCTTAAACTCTTCTTCCTTTTCGACCTTGCCGTCGTTTAAGTCTTCCACCGCTCCCGCGCAGATGATCATCTTGACGTTCGGCGCTTCCTCACGGATGATGTTTCCGGCATGGACAAAAAAGTCTCCGAGTTCTTTGTAGCTCGCGCGTTTTGTGAATGAAAACCAGTTTCCGGTGCACTCGTGGTTGAGTCTCAGCTCTATCCGCCCGAAGGTCCTTAAGTCACGCCCTATGGCCCGAAGGTGCTCATCGCTCACCTTGGGGTCCACTGTAAGAGTCAGGATCACGTCCATACCGTGGCTCCTGATCTCTCGCATCTGCCTGAACACGTCCGCATCACGGCTTCCGCCGAGGCCGCCGCCGTATGGAAAATAGTCATCATAGGGATAATCCCATGCAAATTTCACATCTTTGTCCGCATATGCCTCACTCACGCGGGCAGGCCATTTTTCTTCGTTCGGATAATAGCAGTACATGAGGTTTATGGCGCGGGGCTTTTGTCCGAGTGTGTGCAGGATGTAGTCCTGTCCGACATATTCACCTCTTTCGCTGCCGTCGCAAAGATCCGCAGCGATCCTCGCAGCGCCTGCATGTACCTTGTATACTCTGACCGGATCTGTAGTCCTCATCTTCTTCCCCTCTTATTTATGCGCCACATCGCGATATACGCCCTTGAGCGCCGGATAAAGCTGTTTCCATACCTTGTACTTTTCTTCGTAAGCCTTTACAGCCTCAGCGTCGGGAAGAAGCTCGTCCTTGACCTTCACGATCTTCTTTGTTGCCTCCGAAACACTTGCGTATTCACCGCAGCCCACAGCCGCAAGGATGGCTCCGCCGTATCCCGGGCCCTCTTCGCTGTTCATGATCTCGACCTTTACGTTCATGATGTCTGCGATAAGCTTTCTCCAGAGAGGGCTCTTTGCACCGCCGCCCGTCGCGCGGACAGCATCGATCTTTACGCCGAGAGAACGCGCGATCTCGAGAGAATCACGGAGCGCAAACGTAACGCCCTCAAGCACAGCAAGCGTCATATCCGCCCTTGTCGTATCCATCGTCATTCCTATAAAAGCGCCTCTCGCATCGGGATCGTTGTGAGGTGTGCGCTCTCCCATGAGGTAAGGCAGATAATAAACATGGTTTTTGCCGATCTCGGCGATCTTTGCCTGTTCTGCGGCATAGTCCTTTGTGCCGATGATCTCGTCCATCCACCATTTATTTGAGGATGCGGCGGAGAGCATACAGCCCATCAGGTGATATTTTCCTGTGGCATGTCCAAACATATGAAGCGCATTGTCGGGATCAACAGCATATTCATCGCAGGCGATAAATACGGTTCCGCTCGTGCCGAGTGAAACGATGCACATTCCCTGCTCGGTGGTACCCGTGCCGATCGCGCCCGCAGCGTTGTCGCCTGCGCCCGCGATTATCTTTACATCCTTGCTGAAGCCGTATTTTTCTGCGATCTCGGGTCTTACAGTGCCTACGACCTCATAGCTCTCAAATACCTTTGCGAGCATATCCTCTCTGATGCCGCAGATCTCGATCATTTCCTTTGACCATTTGCGGTTTTTTACGTCAAGGAGCAGCATTCCCGAGGCATCGGACACATCCGTGCAGAAAACTCCCGAAAGAACGTATGCAAGATAGTCCTTGGGAAGCATGATCTTTTTTATCTTTGCAAAATTTTCAGGCTCATGCTTTTTCACCCACAGGATCTTCGGAGCGGTAAAGCCTGTAAGAGCCATATTTCCGGTATATGCGGAAATCTTGTCGCGGCCTATGGTCTTGTTCAGATAGTCGCATTCCTCCTGCGTCCTGCCGTCATTCCAAAGGATAGCGGGACGGATCACATTGTCGTTTTCGTCGAGCATCACAAGTCCGTGCATCTGTCCGCCGAAGCTGATGCCTGCGATCTCTTTCAGATCGATCTTTTCGGAAAGCTTTTTAAGAGCCTCCTCCATACCCTTGACCCAGTCCGCCGGAGCCTGCTCCGACCAGCCGGGATGCGGAAAACTGAGTCCGTACTCCGCACCTGCGGTCCCTTTGATCTCACCGTTTGCATCCATCGCCACAAGCTTGATGGATGAAGTTCCCAGATCAACACCAAGATAGATCATGTTGTTCCTCCTTTTAAGTAACTTTTATTTTTGATCAGATCTCACTTGCCCTTGTATTTCCCTTTAGCCCCGCTCTGCAGACGGCCATGAAGACCGCGTCCAGAAGCTGAAAGATGCCGATTCCCAGTAACCCTCCCAGGAAGCCGAAAAAGACGGCATCGATGTCAAATGCGCTCTTTCCCATGATCAGCGGCAAAAGCTCGGAGATCACCGGGAGCAGCAATGCGACGAGAAGCTTTGCGGCGACATGCATCCTTCCCATGACTGCCGCGATGATATAGCCGAAAGGCACAAACGAGCCGATGGTGTAGAGCAGGTAAAAGAGCAGGACTTTAAGCTCTATCACCTGATTTATCACAGCCTCGATGTAGCCCGCAAATGTCGCGAACGGAATGACCTGAACGGTTCCCATACTGTCCGCGGGAGCAAAGAAAAACATCCTGTATATCATAAACAGAACATATCCCGAAAGCAATATCCAAAGATGCTCCTTAAAGAAAAAACCGAAACTGTTCCGTTCCGCGTCCCTTGTGAGGAGTGCCTGGAGCATTGCAAAAACGACGGGGATCAGGAAAGCTTCTCCAAGGAACCCCAAAAGAAACGTGATCGTGAGCTCCCCGATATTTATCCCCAGAAGCTTAAGTCCCAGCATGGTCACGGGAGGCGCAAGGACTATCAGCATGTAGGAGAACATCATGGAAAAGCCGCGCGCAAAAAAGAACGACACCGCGGCTCCCGCCATAAGGAACAGCCCGCATCCGACAAGCCCACCGAATCCGCCGTTGAACAGTATGGCCAGAAACGAGCAGATCACCGCCGCAGCTACCCCTGTCAGTGTGAAAATGTCAAATTCGTTATCGTAATCCATCAAAAAATCCTTTTAATTTATTCCGTACCGTTGCCGCGGTCACCGTTTCAAACGGGAACCATTCATGCGGAAACAGCTCATTATAACGTCTTTTAAGAAATCTGTCATCAAGGAGGAGTATCGCTCCGACATCATCCACGGTCCTTATCACACGCCCCGCGGACTGCATGACTTTGTTCATCCCGGGATACAGGTAAGCATATTCAAAGCCTTTGCCGTTTTTGTCGTCAAAGTAGTATTTGAACAGCTCCTTTTCGTAGCCCACCATGGGCAGTCCGGGCCCCACTATCACTGCTCCCGTGAGACGGTCGCCCTTAAGATCTATCCCTTCGGAAAAAATACCGCCCATGACGCACATACCGATAAGCGTATCAGTGGGTTCACAGGCAAATTCCGCAAGGAACTCTTCTTTTTCTTTTTCGGTCATATCGCGGCGCTGCGCAACGACACGTCTTCCGTCGGAAGGCTGCCATACCGAAGTCACATCCTCGAGCATTTTGTAGGAAGAAAAGAACACCATGTAGTTTCCTGTCTTCACTGAGGTAAAACCGTCGATATAGTCCGCTATACGTGAATATTCTTCTTCTCCGCGCCTCGTGTATTTTGTGGAAACATCCCCTCCCACCATAACAAGCCTTTTTTCGGGCTTAAACGGAGAAGGCGCATAGATCGCATAATCATCGGCATTTCCACCTAGCTGCTCCTTGTAATAGTCCATCGGAAGGAGTGTCGCGCTGAACAGTACCGAAGCCTTTGTATTGTCAAGACGCTGTTTCAGCTGGGCCGCAGGCTCCATGCACATGAGCTTTATCCTGAAATCCCCGCCGGGAAGGTAATCCGTGTATATCCTGTAGGTCTCGTCCACCTTTTCGTAGACCTCGGCAAAGGTGCGGAGCGAAAAATAGAGATCGAGCACTTCATCCCGTTCCGGCATGTCAAGTGTGTTTTCTTCGAGGAATTCCTGAAAAACGGTGTTCAGGCGCGTGATCTTGTTGTACAGGTCATCGGCATTGTCCCATACCTGAAAATCCTCGCACTCGCGTTTCATGGCAAGCAAAGCTTTGTTGCAGGCGTCAAGATGCCTTTCAAGCTTTTTGCTCCTTCCCGTGAGGACACGTTTTGCCATGAGTAGATCTTCTTTAACAAGCTCCGCGGAATACATTTCTCTGGAGCGCTCAAGGAGGTTGTGCGCCTCATCTATCAGGAAGATATAGTCATTTTTCACGTCCTCTGAAAAATAGCGCTTGAGGCTCGCCCTGGGATCGAAAGCATAGTTGTAATCGCAGATGATACCGTCAGCCCATGTCGACACGTCAAGGCACATCTCGAAGGGGCAGACGTTATGCTTTTCGGCATAAAAAAATATCTTTTCTCTGTCTATATTCTCTTCATTTTGCAAAAGATCGAACACACAATCGTTCACCCTGTCGAAATGCCCCTTTGCGCGGGGACATTCCTTTGGATTGCACTGTGGTTTTTCGAGTACGCAGCTTTTTTCTCTGGACGTTATCGTCACAAAGCGGAATTTGAGCCCGTTTGCAGAGAGCAGTGAGAACGTGTCCTCCGCCACGGTGCGCGCTATGGTCTTTGCGGTCAGATAAAAGATCTTTGAGGCTTTGCCTTCACCCACCGTCCACACTGCGGGAAACACCGTGGAAATGGTCTTTCCGACACCCGTGGGGGCTTCGATGAAAAGCTTACGTCCCCGTGAAATGCTCTTGTATACGTTTCCGACGAGTTCGCGTTGTCCCGGTCTGTAGGAATAGGGAAATGTCAGTTCTTTTATCGATGCGTCGCGCTTCCTTTTCCAGTCGAGTTCCCAGAAAAGCCATACGGAATAGGCATTCACAACGGAATCGAACCAGTCTTTCAGTTCCTTCACGGTATATGCCGTTGCGAACTGTTTCACCTGTTCGGTGTCAATATTGCAGTATGTGAGCTGCACCGTGATATCCGTCAATCCCTCGTCCGAGCCGTAGATCGCGGCATAGCATTTTGCCTGCGCCTCATGGACAGGCACGGGCGCCTCTATACGTTCAAGAGACAGATATGTGCTCTTTATCTCATCTATAGTGATGCTCTGAATGCCGTTTTTTTCTTCTGTGAGAATACCGTCCGCTCTGCCGTCTACAGTGAGTGCAATGCTGTCCTCTCCTCTTTCGAGGACGATCACCGTCTTTAACGGCACTTCGGCCCTGTAGCCCACAGGAGCGGCTTTTTGCAGCTTTCTGTGAATGCGCGCGCCTTCCTGCATCGCGTCCGTATCGGCGTGAGCCGTGGTATTGTCAATATCTCCGGACCTTAAGATAAACTCGACAAGGTTACGCACGGAAACGATGGATTCTATGTTGCTTCCCATGGCAGGTCACCGTATGATATCGACGCCCGGATCCGCAGAACAGTTGGAAAGCAGCGGACATCTTGAGATATCGAGGATAGTGATCAGGTTTCCTGTGGAGTTGAGCGTTGTGAGCGAGCCACTGCTCAAAAGGTTCAGTTCCGTGAGCCGGTTGTTGTGGCAGTCAAGGCTTCGCAGATGGCTGTTATGCGTTACGTCAAGCGCTGTCAACATGCAGTCGCTGCAGTTGAAGGTCGTGAGAGCATTGTTCTGACTCACGTCTATCTGTTCAAACTGGTTGAAACTGCAGTCAAAGGTCTGAAGCGCGGCAAGTCCCCTCACGTCAAGCGTTGCCAGCCGGTTGTTCGCGCAGGTCAGTTCCGTAAGCTTTGTGATCCCTGTAAGATCAAGGTCGGTCAGCCGGTTGTTCTGACATTGCAGTGATGTGATCTCTGTAAAATAAGACAACCCTGTCAGGTCTTCGATATTCTTTGTACCCACATCGATCGCGGTTATCCCGGCCAGTTCCCTGTGCGTGAGCTGTCCGTCATGATTCGGGTCAAGTTCGCTTGTAACGTACTCCCTGAAAGCAGCATCCGGGAAATGCGTCGGATCTATGGCGATATTTGTGGGTGTAGGCGTCGCGGTATTCGTAGGCGTAGGTGTCGGTGACGATGTAGGCGTTGGCGACGCGTTCGGATCACGTGTGGGTGTGGGAGTGAACGTCGGAGTCGGTGACAAAGTCGCTGTAGGTGTGGGTGATGAGGTCGCAGTGGGCTTCGGCGTTGCGGTGGGTTTCACTGTAGGAGACGGCGTCGGCGTGCCGGTGATGAAGATCACCACAAAGGTGCCCGGCGTGGGCGATGCCGCAGGTGTATTTGTAGGCGTCAGCGTAGGACGCGAAGGCTTTGTGGGCCTTGGCGTATTTGTCGGCTTTGGAGTCGTCGAGGGTTTCTTTGTCGGAGTCGGAGTCTTTGTCTTGGACGGGCTGCCTGTTTTTTCCGGCTTTTTTGTGGCCGCGGGAGTAGGAGTGGCGTCTCCTTCGCCGTGTCCCGGGAACAGCTCGTCTATTGGCACCAGCCCGGAGCCTTCGCCCCCACTGCCGCTTCCCTGTCCTTCGGGGGTCGGGGTGAACGTAGGGGTGGGGGTATTGTGCTGCGAGTGTATGTTGACTATCTTTACCGTAGGAGTCGCAGTGATCTTTGGAAGTGTAGGGTATTTCCTCGTTCCGCAGGCAGCAAAAAGAATGGCCAGAACGACCACTGCGGCAAATATGCAGATGTTTCTCGTGTTCCTGCTCAATTCAGATACCCTTCCAGTTCCTTTCGGCCTGTTTCGTAGTCGGTAAAAACTATGCCCTTCATTCCGAGCTTTCGGGCCGTTTCGATATTCTCGGCCCTGTCATCGATAAAAACGCACTCCGTGGGATCGAGCGCATACTTCTTAAGCAAAGTCTCATATATCTCGGGATCGGGCTTCAGCTGGAATACTTCAAACGAAATGACTCTGCCGTCCACAATATCAAGAAACTTCAGCGCTCCTTTTTCATGGGTGCGGTAAAATGTGGTGCGGGCATAATTTGACAGGATATATACTTTAAGCCCCGCGGCTTTAAGTTCTCTGATCCAGTCCGAGGAATAGTCATAATCCACGACCACCTCGCCGACGCGACCGAAAAAATCCCTGATCTCTTTTTCGTAGGCAGGGTTAAGCTTTATGCAGTTTTCCATGATCTCGTCGTCCGGAACAAGGCTCCTGTCAAACTCGTTCCACCATTTGCTTTTAACGGTTGCGGCGGCGACTGCGTCAAAGGCCTCTTTGGAAAGTCCCATTTTTGTCTTAAGGACTTCTTCCCAGCAAAAATGTCCAAGGACATTTCCGATATCAAAGATCACATTTTTGATCATGGCAGTCTCGCCTTTCCTTACTTTCAATCTTCCTCTTCGTCATCCATTTCCATGAACTCTTCGTCGTCAAAGCCGTCAAACATCTCGTCAAACTCCTGTTCGTCAAGGAGTTCGTCAAAGGCGTCCGAGACTATCTCAAACTCGTCATCGTCTTCAATGGGTGTGATCTGTACATTGTCGGGATCCGTAACGTCGGCACGGTAAAGAAGGACGTCGTCATCGTCGTCCGCATCACGCTTAAGAAGCGCCGCATACATCCTGTCCCCGGTATTGTCGATGTTTACGGGAAAGATGGACAATACATCATATATGACATCCGGTTCGTCCTCAAAGGTCACCGTGTCAAGCTTGAATGTGCTTTTTCTGTCAGCCATACGTTGCCTCCGTGATCATATACTGTCTATTGCGGCGCGCTCTTCCGCTGAAAACTCGGTGTTCTTTACTGCCTCGATGTTCTCTGCGATCTGTGCCGCTCTTGAAGCGCCGATAAGCACCGATGTGATATCGCCGTCGCGGAGTATCCATGCGAGAGCCATCTGGGCAAGGGTCTGTCCGCGCTTCTGAGCGATGTCATTGAGAGCTCTGATGCGCGCTATGGTCTTTTCGTTGATGTCGGCCTCATGGAGGAATCTGCCGTCAGTCTTAACGCGGGAATCTTCCGGAATGCCGTTCAGATACTTTCCTGTAAGGAGACCCTGGGCGAGCGGGCAGAAGGTGATGACACCCACGCCGTTCTTGTAGGCATAGTCCTTAAGTCCGTTCTTCTCAATGCTCCTGTCAAAGATGGAGTATCTGCTCTGATTGATGATAAAAGGCGTTCCGAGCTTTTTGAATATCTTCTGCGCGGCTTCGGTCTGCTCTTTGTTGTAGTTGGAAATGCCGACATACAGAGCCTTTCCTGATCGTACGATGTCGTCGAGCGCTCCGCAGGTCTCTTCGAGCGGTGTCTCGGGATCGGGACGGTGATGATAGTAGATATCGACATAGTCAAGTCCCATGCGCTTCAGGCTCTGGTCGAGACTTGCGATGAGATACTTTCTGCTGCCGTGATCGCCGTAAGGGCCGGGCCACATATAATAGCCCGCTTTTGTGGATATCACGAGCTCATCGCGGTATCTGCCGAGGTCTTTTTCAAGTATCTTTCCGAAATTTTCCTCTGCTGCGCCTTCCGCAGGGCCATAGTTGTTTGCAAGGTCAAAATGGGTGATACCCATGTCAAACGCCGTGCGGCACATTTCGGACATATTTTGCATATTTGCGGTGTCTCCGAAATTGTGCCAAAATCCGAGAGAAACCTCGGGAAGCTTCAGGCCGCTCGCTCCGCAACGGTTATATTTCATATCTTCGTAACGTGATCCTTTTGCCAGATACATGATATTCTCCTTTATTCCTGGGTGATTCTTATATTTCATACAAGCCTCCGGTTACTATCATATCATAAAAAAACCAAAAAGATAAGTCAATACAAATACAATTAAATATTCCGCATTTTCAACCCCTTGCAAAACCTCGTGCGTGCGGCTATAATCTGTATCACAACATATCAGGATGTCGACACACCTGCTGAACAGGAGAACGCCAATGGAAAAAAGAAAACTTGAAAAACTTGGCATCGAAACCTCTCTTCTTGGTTTCGGATGTATGAGATTTCCCACTAAGGATGGGGAGATCGATGAGGTAAAAGCCGAGGCGATGCTTGACGAGGCTTATCGCGCGGGAATCACCTATTTTGACACGGCATGGCCTTATCACAGCGGAAAAAGCGAGCCTTTCCTCGGAAAAGTGATGAGCAAATACCCCAGGGATTCCTTCTATCTGGCAACAAAGCTCCCGCCGTGGGAGGTGCATTCGCTCGATGATGCCAAGAGGATCTTTGCGACCCAGCTTGAACACTTGAGAACGGATCATGTGGATTTTTATCTGCTCCACGCGCTTGACAAGGCACGCTTCCAAAGTCTTGTGGATCTCGGTGTCATTGAATATGCCGAGAGCCTCAAAAAAGAAGGAAAGATCAGATATCTTGGTTTTTCGTTCCACGACGATTATGCTACTTTTGAAAAGATACTCACCTACCGTGACTGGGATTTCTGCCAGATCCAGTACAATTACATGGACACAAAGGCCGATCCCGGAGACCGCGGATATGCTCTCTGCGAAAAGCTGAACGTTCCCATCGTCATCATGGAACCGCTCCACGGCGGCGAGATGGCGGCATATGCACCCGAAGTCGAAGCCTTGTTCAAGGATGTATGTCCTGACCGTTCCATCGCTTCGTGGGGCTTCAGATGGCTCGGCTCAAAGCCGCAGATCAAGGTGATCCTCAGCGGAATGTCAGAGCCGGATCAGGTAAAGGACAATCTTTACACGATGAACAATTTCGCTGTTTTAAGCGAAAAAGAACTCGAGACCGTGGAGAAGCTTGTGGAAGTGGTAAATTCCAGAAAGCGCAACGGCTGCACGGGATGCCGCTATTGCATGCCCTGTCCGGGCGGACTCGATATCCCCAGGATGTTCCGCATGTGGAACAAATACGGGATGTATTCCAACGCGGATGCCGCAAAGCATGAATATTTCGAGCGCATACAGCCTTCGGAGCGCGCGGACATGTGCTTAAGATGCGGCGCATGTGAGGAGCAGTGCCCTCAGCATCTTTCCATCCGTGAAGATCTTGCAAGACTCCATGAAGAGATCTCGGCGCTCTGATACGGACGCATCTAAAAATCCCCACCCTGCAGGGTGGGGATTTTGTCTTTAAGCTATCAGTCTTTGTTTTCGTCCTTGTCGATGTCGATGGTCACATATTCTCTCTTTTCGCCCTTTCCTTCTTTGAACGAAGCGTCCTCAAAGAAGTCATCGAAATCTTCGTCATCATCGTCTTCTTTTTTTGCGCCGTATTTTTCATAAAGCGAATATGCCGTGTATGCTATTGCGGAGAGGGATATTACCGTTCCAAGGAATCTGCAGAGTTTTCTCATTTCTTTCATCCTTTCCGTCCCCATGGGACAATGGGTTTATGATGAAAGTATAGCACTATCTGCACTACATTGGCAAGTCATTATTTATGCACTTCGGTTTCCTTTGCGATATCGCGGAAAAAGAAAAGCGCGACCGCGCCCGGGCCGACATGGCAGCCGGTCACAGGTTCATAATCCACGATCAGTACCTGCTGCTCGGGATGGCATTTCTGGATATCGTCGGAAAGCGCTTTCGCATCTGCAAAGCATCCGCAATGGGCAATGCCCACAAGGTCCTTTGCAGGATCCGCGACCTTCTTCTCGTAATCTTTAAAGAGCTCGGTAAGAGCTGCTTTTTTTCCTCTCACCTTGTCTACCGCGATGATCTGTCCGAGCTCGTTTCCGATAAGCACGGGCTTTATGTGGAGCACCGTTCCGAGGAGCGCTATGCCGCCGGAAAGCCTGCCTCCGCGCTTTAAGTGCATAAGGTCGTCCACCGTAAATATCTGTTTCATGTGCGTCCTGAGTGCAAGCAGATATTTTTCCACCTCTTCTATCGACGCGCCGCTCTTTTTCATCTCGCAGGCCTTGAGCACCTGAAGCCCCTCTCCGAGAGAGGCCGCACGTGTATCGACTGTGATAATGGTGCGTTCGGGATAGGTCTCATAAAGCTGCTCCGCTGCCGCAACAGACGCATTGTAGGCCCCGCTTATCCCTGAAGACATGCTTATGTGCAGCACGTCCTTTCCTTCCTTCAGGAGCGGTTCCCAGGCATTCAGATACTGGTCGATATTGATCATCGACGTGTGCGGCACCTTTCCTCTTATCGATCTGTAATAACTTTCCGCGTCAAATTCCTCAAGCTTCAGGCACTGCTTTTCCTCTCCGTTTTCGATGTATGAGAAAGGTATGAGCACGAGGTCGTTCTGTTCTATCATTGCATCCGGCAGATTTGCCGATGTATCGGTCGAGATCACGTATGACATTTGTTCCTCCAAAAATCGCTTTTCCGTCTTTCCTTTTTAGCAAACGTGTTGTATAATTTCTTACAGATGTTAAATAACTTACAGATGTAAAAAATACCACGTAATGCGCAATTTGACAATATCAGCGGCATTACAACTGTAAGTTAACTTACAAAAAGCGCAAAAACGTAAGAAAAAAAAGACACGGAGACAGAAATGGAAGACAAAAGGATAATCAAGACAAAAAGAACGATAAGAAATGCCTTTATCTCTCTTTTGAAAAAGGAACCGTTTGAAAAGATAACAGTGACCGAGATATGCGAAGTCGGGGAGATCAGCCGCATCACGTTTTACAACTATTACGACGACAAATACCAGCTGGTCGAGGAAATGATGGAGCTGTACAACAAAGAGGCCGACGATGACTACCACGAGCTCATGAAAAAAGAGCAGACATCGCCTCTCGGGGGCTATCTGAACCTTATGGTCTGCATTCTGAACCTTTATCACAACAACCTTGATTTTTTCAGATATGCAACGCCGTCCACAAATCCTTACCTTTACAGCGCGTTCTCGCAGCGCATTTTCAGGAGCACCGTGTCATATCTGGAGAGACACACCGCGCTGAAGACCCGTTTCCACGTAAAACAGACCGCCGCACTGCTGTGCAACGGTCTGTGGAGTATGATCAACGAAAGTTATTCTCTGGGAATGGACGAAAAGGCTGTGACAAAGGATGCGATGACAGTGTTTGAAGCACTGCTCCGTTCACAGCTCTTTCTGTGGCCGTAGCCCTTATACATTAAGCGCGTCCGCAAGCTTTTTGATGGTCAGGACATCGTTTTCCGTGAGTGCGGACTTGAGTGAGACCACAGGCTCCGCAAAGGTGATGTTTTTGCTGTTTTCAAGCAGGCTTCTCATGCCCTTGGCTGCCTGTGCCGCCCATGTGCCGTTTTCGATCATCGCAATGGTGCGGTTCTGGTAGCCTCTCTCCGTAAGCGCCTCTATGAAGGAGTGCATCGCCGGGAATATACCGCCGTTGTACGTTGTGGTCGCAAGCACTATCCTGTCATAGCGGAATGCGTCTTCCACAGCTTCTGCCATATCGTCCCTCGCAAGGTCGGTGACGATGGTCTTTATCCCGCGGGCTTTGAGCTCGTCCGCAAGCACCTTTACTGCCTTTTCCGTGTTTCCGTAGACCGATGTGAACGCGATCAGGACGCCCTTTTCTTCAGGTCTGTAGGAGGACCAGGTATCATACAGACCGACATATCTTCCGATGTCCTCTGAGAGCACAGGGCCGTGCAGAGGGCATATCGCTCTGATCTCAAGGCCTGAAAGCTTCTTTAACAGCGCCTGTACCATAGCGCCGTATTTTCCCACTATGCCGAAATAATATCTTCTTGCTTCACAGTCCCATTCTCCCGCGTCCTGTCTTACAGCGCCGAATTTACCGAACGCATCCGCGGAAAAAAACACTTTTGAAGTCTCATCATAGCTCATCATGACCTCAGGCCAGTGCACCATGGAAGCCGCTACAAACTTTAAGACATGCTTTCCGAGCCTTAGTTCCTGACCCTCGGCCGATACTATCCTTCTGTCCTCATATTCATGTCCGTAAAACTGTTTCATAAAGGCAAACGCCTTTGCGCTTGCGACTATCACCGCGGCAGGATACTCAGCCATAAACCTCACAATGCTTCCCGAATGGTCAGGCTCCATATGTGATACCACAAGGTAATCGGGTGCTTTCCCGGAAAGCTCTTTTTTTATGTTTTCGATCCATTCCTCACTGAATCCCGCATCCACACTGTCCATCACGGCTGTTTTTTCGTCCGTGATAACATAGGAATTGTAGCTCATACCGTCGGGGACGCCAAACTGCCCCTCGAACAGGTCGACCTTAAAATCGTTCACACCGACATATTTCACATCTTCGCAAAAATCCATGTTTTCATTCCTCCCTCATTTTATAAGTTTCATCGAGACAAACTTGTACCCCGCTTTTTCAACGGCCTGTTTTACCAAGGATTCGGGGATCTCTTCCGATGCGTCAAGTGTTGCGGTGCCTTTTTCATGAGACGCCGAGGCCGATACCGCGCCCGGCAGAGCCGAGAGCGCAGTGCTCACATGATGCTCGCAGTGCTCACACATCATCCCTTTTATCCTGATGTTGTATCGTTTGTCTCCCGCGGTAAGTAAGGGGGTGCCATCAAGGGCGCCCTTTTTCCTGCGGTCCTTTGAAGACTTGTGCGGATCAAAAAGATTAAGTCTCAGCGCATTTGTGATCACAAAAAAGCTTGAAAGACTCATGGCCGCGGCTCCGATCAACGGATTCAGTGCCCAGCCGAAAAGTTTTATATATGCTCCCGCAGCAAGGGGTATGCAGAGCACATTGTAAAAGAAAGCCCAGAACAGATTTTCGTGGATATTTGTAAGCGTTGCGCGGCTGAGGCGTATGGCTGCGGTCACATCGGAAAGCGTACTGTTCATAAGGACAACGTCAGCGGCATCGATAGCCACATCTGTGCCTGCTCCGATGGCCATTCCTGTGTCAGCCAGGGTGAGCGCAGGGGAGTCGTTTATCCCGTCTCCCACCATGGTAACAGCTCCAAAGCGCTTAAGACGGCGCACGACATCTTCTTTTCCTGCGGGCATCACTCCCGCGACGATCTCGTCAACGCCGGCCTTTTCGCCAATGTAGCGGGCAGTACGCTCGTTATCGCCTGTGAGCATCACGACATGGATGCCCATATTTTTAAGTTCCTGAACAGCCTTTTGGCTGTCGGGTTTAATGACATCCGAAACTGCGATAAGTCCCAAAAGCCTGCCGTCAAAGGAAAACATGAGCGGCGTTTTTCCGTGATCCGAAAGCTCTTCCGCGGATCTTACGATATCCTCGGGAACAGTGCATTTTTCCGAGACAAACCCAAGATTTCCGCCGGCAAGTTCTTTTCCGTTGACCGTGCCTGTAAGTCCGCTTCCCGGGACCGCATTAAATCCTGCAAGCTCCGAGTTTACCGGGAGATCTGCTCCCATGTTTTTCACATATTCGACAACCGCCTTTGAAAGGGGATGTTCGCTTTTTTCTTCAAGCAAGAAGGCGTAGGAAAGCAGTTCTTTTTCGGATACGCCGGGAGCTGTGACTATGTCGGTCACGGTCGGCTCGCCTTTTGTGATGGTGCCTGTCTTGTCAAGCACGACGATATCCGTTTTTCCCGCCTGCTCAAGAGAGACCGCGGTCTTAAAGAGAATGCCGTTCTTTGCACCTTTGCCGTTACCGACCATTATAGCTACGGGTGTTGCAAGTCCCAGAGCGCAAGGGCAGCTTATCACAAGCACTGAGATGGCTCTTGCGAGCGAAAATGAGACATTTTCGCCAAGAAGCATCCAGATGATGAAAGTAACAAGCGCTATCCCGAGCACTGCAGGAACAAAGATCCCTGAAACCTTGTCCGCCGTCTTTGCTATCGGCGCCTTTGTAGCCGCGGCATCGCTCACCATGCGGATGATCTGTGAAAGCGTCGTGTCATGTCCCACATGCACGGCCTCACAGACAACATAGCCCGATGTGTTCATCGTGCCCGCAAACACTTTGTCCCCCGCGGCTTTGTCCACAGGAACGCTCTCACCCGTAAGTGCGGATTCGTCCACAGCTGAATTTCCCGAGATCACCGTACCGTCCACCGGTATGCTCTCTCCCGGCTTTACTGCGAAAATATCCTTGGGATTAACATTTTCGACAGGTGTTTCCACCTCATTCCCGTCGACTATCAGGACCGCCGTCTTTGGAGCCAGGCGCATCAGGCCTTTCAGCGCATCCGTGGTCCTTCCTTTGCTCATGGCTTCGAGCATTTTGCCGACGGTTATCAGCGCAAGTATCATGGCTGCGGACTCAAAGTACATTTCGTCCATATATTTCATGACAAGGGCATCGTTTCCGTTGACCACTGCGGCCGACATCATGAAGAGTACTACCACGCTGTATCCGAAAGACACTCCCGAGCCCATCGCGACAAGTGTGTCCATGTTCGGAGCGCGGTTTATGAGGCTTCTGAAGCCAGAGATAAAGAACTTCTGGTTTATCACCATTATGATCGCTGACAGGACAAGTTCATATAAGCCCATCGCGACATGGTTTCCTTTGAGGAACCCGGGAAGCGGCCAGTCCCACATCATATGTCCCATTGAGACATACATGAGGGGAAGCAGAAAAATCAGCGAAGCGACCAGACGTCGTCTGATCGCAGGTGTTTGAGTGTCTTTCAGAAGGTCATCGTCAGCACCCGCACCGGCACCTTTTTCACGATCTCCGCCTGTTTTCAGTTTTGCTCCGTACCCCGCGGAAGTAACTGCCTTGATCACGGCAGACGGGTCCGCGTTTCCTTCCACGCCCATGCTGTTTGTCAGCAGGCTCACGGCGCAGCTCGTCACTCCGGGCACGGCGGAAACGGCTTTTTCCACTCTTGCCTGGCATGCTGCGCAGCTCATTCCGGTTACACTGTATTGTTCCATTTATTTCCTTTCCGTTATTGTTTGGTCGTTGCCGGATCGATCAGATAATAACACCATGCTTTCGGTTCACATGCCTCTTTGATCTTGTCAATGATCTTTTCGTCCGTGGTAAACTCGGTGAGATATACCTTTGCTCCAAATTCGTCCACAAGGCGGAGGTAAAACATCGCGCGTTTATGATCTTCTTCGGATGTCACATCGGATGTGCCTTTTTTGAGGTCGGGCACGGTAAAAACGCATTCGCGGTTGACGCCGCTTAGGATATAGCTCACGGAGCTGTTTTTAAAGATATATTCCGTAACAAACTCGTCCCCACCGTTTACAACGACATCCTCTCCGGTACGTCTGAGTCTTGTGAGTATATCCTCTATCGCATTGTAAGCTTTATCGCTTTTGTATTTTGAATATACATCGACGTTGTCGACAAAATAGCCGTCAACGCCGCGGCGCTTGAAGCTCCAGGCTTTGTCGAGCAGGTGTTTTTTCCATTCCGGCTGCGTGACATCCATCCAGTAGATGTTATCACTGTCTTCGCAGGGATCGAGGGCATATTTCTTGTAATCCTTGTAATAATCGCGGAATTCCTCGAGCGCCCCGATGTCCAGATATGAATAGACGGTCACGCCTTCCTTTTTGATCTCTCTTATCTGCTCCCATGTGAACTTTTCGGCATCTATCACGACGATGGAATATTTTTTTGCTTCTTCGTAATCCTCACCGTCAAGATCAATGCGAATGCCGTAACGCTCCTTTTCGATAGGTCCGTACACCTTCATCGTGGGTGTGGGAGTCGGTGTAACAGGTGCCTCAGTCGCTGAAGGATAGGGACCTCCGGGCGTGGCAGTGGCTACCTTTGGCGTTCCCTCATAAGGAACGGCCGCAGGCTTTGTCACCCATGTATATGTCCCGGTCCCTCCGGAATTGGTTTTAGAAGCGCAGCCTGCAATTAAACACAAGAGGATCACAGGCAACGCGGATCTCACGATCCTGCTGAAATATTTCATCTTTTGCTCCCAAAGATATGACGTCTAATTTCCAAGCGCAAACCCGCTTCCGGTCATAAAGGCCACTTTATTTCCCAGTTCATCGGTAACGTTAACTTCATAGAATGATGTCGTATGGCCTTCTTTTACGGTCTTTGCCTCGGCGATGAGCTTTGTTCCTTTTGCGACGCCGAGAAAAGCGATATGTGACTCAAGTGATACGGTAGACCTTCCGCCGGAGTTTGAAAGGAGGCCACAGGTGAAATCGGCGAGTGTGAAAATGGCACCGCCCATAGGTCTTCCCATCGCATTCTTGTGATTCTCGGTGATCTCCATCGAGCAGCGTGTAAGCCCGTCTTCTATCGTATCTATCTGAATCCCGCACATGGCGGCGAATCTGTCCTTTGAAAACAGTTCGCACAGGGCATCGCTCCTGTCCTTTTCCATAAAAAACCCTCCACGTAAGTCTATACGTGGAGGATTATATCATCTCATCTTAAAAGTGTAAAGCGTCCTGAATATGGATCGTAAATGTAGTAATTACCGTTGTAGTAATAATAGGTCCTGCTGTTCGAATAGCCTCTGGGCGAAAGGAAAGGCCCGAAAATATTCTTTAGTATCCAGTTCAGGAAATTGCTTATCTCCTGTGCAACATATTCCACGACTTCTTCATACGTAGCTCCGGGTGTCGGTCTGGGTATATTGGTCGGTCTGGGAGTAGGCGTATTTGTGGCTGTAGGCTTGGGAGTAGGTGTGTTCGTAGCCGTAGGCGTAGGAGTATTGGTTGCTGTAGGAGTAGGTGTGTTGGTTGCCGTAGGCGTAGGTGTATTCGTTGCCGTAGGCGTAGGTGTGTTGGTGGCCGTAGGAGTAGGTGTATTGGTTGCCGTAGGCGTAGGTGTATTTGTTGCCGTAGGCGTAGGTGTGTTGGTTGCCGTAGGCGTAGGTGTGTTCGTCGCTGTAGGAGTCACGGTAGGTGTAGCTGTAGGCTCAACAGTGGGAACAGGTGTTACCATAGCGGTGAACTTATAGAGATTCAATGTCTTTGCATTGCTTGCGGCATAAGTACGGAAATCATTCTCATAGAGAGTGATGATCCTGCCGGTACCGCTCGTGGTAGCAAGAACGTAACTGCCATTCTCATCAACTGTAACTGTGTAGCCGTATGCTGCGTTATCACTCAGTTCAAATGCGGCTGTATTCTTTGAAGCATTGATCACAAGATACTTCGCGACAGCTTCGTTGAAAAGTGTGTAATATACAGCATTCTCGGACGAAACCTTTTCAAGCTTCCAAATGATATCCTCGGAAGGATCCACGATCATGCCCTCTGTGAGTTCAACAGCAACAGCATTTGCTCTGCCGCTCTTTAAGGTATTTCCGAGAGCGCCGCTGTTTTCACCGTTTATGCCAAAGAGAACATATTCTCCGTCCGCGAGCTCAGCATCTGTTACTTGTGTGATGCCCTTTACAAGGTTCTGAGGTTTTTCGGGCTCTACATACTTGTAGAGATTGAGCACTTTCGCGTCATTAGCCAGGTAAGGTCTGAAATCTGCCTGGTAGATGCTGATGCCTCTGTTGCTTCCGCTTGTCGAAACAAGGAAGAAGTTTCCGTTCTCATCAACGCTTGCAGTATAGCCGAATGTAGGTGTGTCGCTGAGTTCGAAAGACTTGACCCCACCGGTTGCCTTGATCACAAGATACTTCGCAACAGCTTCGTTGTAAAGCGTGTAATAAGAGATCTCGTTTCCGTCAACATCGGTTCCGGAAATATGTGTCAAAGTCCAGATGATGTTCTCATCTTCGGTCGTGATGGTGCCGTCTTCATTGAAGGTAAGCTCAACGCCTGCCATCTGACCGTTGTTCTTTGCATAGGTATTTCCAAGTGCAAGCTTGTATTCCCCGTTGATACCGTAAAGGATGAACCTGCCCTCTTCGCCGATCTCTTCTGCAGTCGTGATCTGAACAAATGCGCCCTTTGCCTCCTCGGTAGGCACAGGCGAAGGAGTGGGAGTTTCCGTGGGAACAGGTGTCGCGCCGGCAAGCTTGTAAAGGTTCAGCGTATTCTTGTTTGCATAGGTCCTGAAATCGCTCTGATAAAGCGCGATGCCTCTTCCCGTGCCGCTTGTGGTAACAAACCAGAAGTTACCCTCTTCGTCAACAGTTACGGTGTAGCCGAAATCAGGTGTGTCACTGAGAGCAAAATCTGCGGTCGATGCCTTTTCGGGCTTTGTGATCACAAGATACTTGGAAGCAGCTTCATTGTACAGTGTGTAGAAAGAAGCCTCTCCTTCGGTAACAAGCTTTAATGTCCAGATAACATTTCCGTCTTCTGTGGAGATGGTGCCGTCCTCGCCGATGGCAACCGCAACGGCCTCTACCTTACCGCTCTTAAGAGTATTTCCGAGCGCACCGGTGTATTCACCGTTGATGCCGTAAAGAACGAACTTTCCTTCTTCTCCGATCTCTTCAATGGTAGTGATCTTGTTGAAAATGTTCTTGGGTGCTTCCGTAGGTGTCACGGTGGGCTGAGGAGCTTCACTGGGAACAAGTACGGTAAATGCATATGCATAAAGGTTCAGAGCACTCTTGTTGGTGAGGATATTCGCCGACTTGTAAGCTCTGAAGTCCTTCTGGTAGATGGCGATGCCCCTGCTATTGTTGGACATTGTCGTCTGAAGGAAGATGTTGTCCTCGGTGTCAAGTGCGGATGCGGTAAAACCTAAGGTTGCATCGTCAGCAAGTGCGAAGCCTGCGGTCTTGTCGGCATTGACCACAAGATACTTTCCTTCAGCTTCGTTGAAAAGCGTGAAATATTCACCGTTTTCACCGGTAACCTTTTCGATCTTCCAAACTGCTGCGGCATCAGGATTGATGAACGCGCCGTTTTCGGGAACGATGTTTACAAGTCCGGCAAAGCCTGATTTTACGGTATTTCCGAGAGCACCCGCATATTCGCCGCTGGTGCCGTAAAGCACATATCTTCCGTCCGTAAGCTGAGCTGCGGACTCGATCTTTTCATATCTGTCTTCTGTGGTGCAGAGTACATAAGTGCACTTTGCGTCAAACTCGACTGTTCCTTTGTAGTTCTTGATCTTACCGGTAACGGAGATAAGATCGCCGACAGCGAGATTTTCACCGCCCACAAGTCTGAAGCACTGGATAAATCTGTCTCCGACCTTGAGCGTTACTGTGATATTGCCATAGCCGCTGTCATAAGGTGTAACGATCTCACTTACAACACCATTAAGTGTGTATGTACCGTCAAGAGCCTTACCTGTTTCAAGTGCAAATGCTGCGTCAAGTGTTGCATCCTCTTCAGGGGAGACATAATATCTCACTCCGTCCACAGGTGCCTGTGTAGGTGTGGTTGTCTGAGTGGGTTCTGTGGTAGGAGTCACAGTCTGGGAGGGAACAGGCGTTACTGCCCCGAGGGCATATGTGCTGCCTTCAACAAACTCAACGGTATTTCCCTTGTAATTGACGATGTCTCCTGTAACAGTTATAACATCACCGACTTTGAGCTCAGAGCCTCCGACAAGTCTGTAGCACAATAATTCCTTATCGGCTACTTTGATGATAACGGATACATTGTTATACTGGCTGTTGTAAGCAGTCTTGATCGATGTGATCTCACCGGTGAGGGTGACCGCCTGGCCAAGCGACTCATCTGCGCCGAGCGCAAATGCTGCCGCAAGGATTTCTTCCTCAGTGGTAAGTTCGGGGCCCTGTGTGGGAACAGGTGTGGGGGTTGATGTAACAGTCGAACCACCTACGAGGACATAGGTGCAACCGGCATCAAATTCCACGGTACCCTTATAGTTCTTAATGAGACCGGTAACTGTGATCTCATCATTGACATTAAGAGTCTCACCGCCTTTGAGCCTGAAGCACTGAATAGTTCTTCCGCCTACGGCGAGGTTTACGGTGATATTGTCATACTGTGAAGAATATGCCGTAACAATACTCGAAACGGTACCTGTAAGGGATACGTTCTGACCGAGATTTTCATCCTCTCCGAGAGAGAATGCGGCGTCAAGGATGCCTTCCTCGGTAGTTAAGTCAAAATTGAATCCTTCACCTTTTTTAACAAGGATGAAGTCTTCGCTCTTACCTACACGGATCTGTGCCACATCGTCGCGCTTTGTTGCAACGCCGATGATATCTACCGTATCGGTCCTTGCAATGCCTTCGGGATAAGAAGCGGGCTGATAGAGATAGAGCTTGGTAACTTCACCGGACTTGGTATCCGTTGCCCCAAGTGCTCTGGTCTCAAGGATGCTGAGTGTTCCCGCTTCGTCATCCGATGCCTGGGTGATCTCAATGCACTTTGTTGCGGAATCATAAGCACCAAGAACAACGTTCTTTACGGTAACAAGCTGCGAAACATAATTATCGGTATTCTCATTAAGCTCAGCAAGAGAAACCTCAACAGGCTCAGCAACAGGCGCATTGTCCTCTGCCTTTGAAACAAGCTTGGAAACAAAGCCGCCAATCTGGGTAACCCCATGGTAAACCGCAGTTGCGCCTCTGAGCATGATTATATCGCCGACTTCGTAGTTAAATACTTTTCCTAAGAAATAGAGCTGGATCGTGTCACCGTTTTCATCGCGGATGATCGCTGAATCAACGCTGTCTCCGGCACCGAAAAGATATTCGATCTGACCCTGAACGGTAACGATGGAACCCGACTGAGCCTCAGTAGCCTCGGAAATGGGAACGAGCTCTGTCTCATCGATCTGGTCCGCAGCATCGGTGTAAAGATGAGAAAGATCGCCGGGATCATAGGTTCCGAGAACGGTATTTCCGGAAGCAGGAGAAACGATGCCTTCGGGAACTTCCTCTCCAAAGATGAGCCATGCATATTCAGGATAATCGATGAATACGTTTCTGTTACCCTGAACAAGCTCGATGATATCGTTCTGCTCCATTTCCCATGTATCAACGGGATCCTCATAGTTCCACTTAAGGAGCGTCTCGATGCTGTCCATTACCTTGTAGCCGTCGTTCTTGTTGCTGCTGCTGGTATTCTCAAGCGCGGGAAGCTTGTCGGAAGCAACATCAAAGAAGAGATTGGGCTGGTTCCAGCACAGATAAACATAAAGATAGATACGGGCAACGTCACCCTTTACATTGGAAAGGGGCTCGAAAAGACCGTTCTTTCTGTAGCCTACGACTCTGCCGCCGAATTTTGTTGTCTCGGCTGTGCTGTTGTCGATCTCACCCATTGCGCAGTTGCCTCTGAAACTGTTGACATAGTCAACCGCAGGTCTCAGATGGTGAAGGTCCGTACCGCCGTTGTTCTCATAGAAGCTGCCGTGGCTCTTGGGCCATACATGCTCACGGTTCAGTGTCGCGGAATATTCCTTATTCGATACGTCGGAATAAAAATAGATGGTTCCCGCCTTGCCGTCTTCCGCATCGGAATATGCCCAGTAGGTAGGAAGTGAAGAATAAGAAACAAGATTAGTCAGTGTGGTCTGCATGAGTGAATTGAGCGCGGTCTTGAGATCGTTGCCGCTGACGCTCACTTCGCCTGATGCGATCTTTGCATAATCATACGCAAAATCGCTGTAATAAGCCGTTGCCGCATCGCTGAGCGACTCCGCAACGGTGTCTCTGTGGCCTGTATTGTAGTGCAGGTCACCTGTGTTGGACGTTGCGGCTTTCGCAACATTCTCCTGAGTCACGGGTGAAGGGATCAGCGTGATCAGCATCACCAATGTCAGAAGAGTCGCAAGAAAGCCTTTTCTAGCCTTTCTGTTCATGATGGAACTCTCCTCCGGGAAAGAAATTTTATGGACATGTATCCCACATGTCCGCTGGTGAAAATTATAGTCCCTTTGGCCCAAAAAATAAAGATTGGCAGACATGAAAATAAATTATCTATAAACAAAATATAAAGAAGATGCCCTAATCAATAAACAAAAATGAAAGAAAATTAAGTCTTCGCTGTAAGTATTGCACCCAGTAAATGCAAGGGTTATAATAGCCACACTATATATTTTTGACACCACAAAATACAAATCGAACGGGAGTGACAAACACTATGGAAAAAAAGAAAGCCAAACTCAACATGCTGACCATGCTGCTTCTCATAGGTCTTGTGCCTTTGATCCTCACGCTGGTCATCACAACCCTTGTAACCGCATCAATGTTTAAGAACAGTTTGCTTGAAAGCAACAAAAGCCTTCTTTCTACTTCAGCAAATATGCTGAACCAGTATTTTGGTTATGACTGGACCGAATGGATTGCCAAAGGGGTTGACGGCATTTCCGATTCAGATCGTGATTTCATCGATTCCGGCAAATCGGAAGACGTTGAGATGACCGTCTTCAAGAAATTCGAAGATGACGGAAAGGTTAAGCGTTACCTTTCATCTATCATAGACAGCAGCACCGGAAAACGAGCTTTCAACACCACAACCGCCGATGACATCACGGCAGCCGTAATGGGCGGCCAGACAGTGTTCAGAGAAGGTGTTGTCATTGCCGGAAAAACATACACTGTTTGCTATAAACCGATTTATGACGAAAACCACAAGATTGTCGGTATGGCATTTGCCGGAAAGCCTGACTCCGCCATCAGCCAGAACCTCGGCAACCTTTTAAAGCAGCTTATCTTCATTTCGGTCATCGTTGCCGCCATTTTCGGTGCGATCATCTTCTTCGTTGCAAGAATGGTCATCAAACCTCTCGCTTCGATCACCAAGTCCACCGAACTTCTTGCAGACGGTGACATCACCACCGAGATCGATGCAAGGAGCACGCTCACCGAGACCAATGCTCTCATCACCGCGGACGTTACACTCAGAGACAGCCTTAACAAGATCGTCGGAGATATCCGCATGAGCGCCCAGAACTTAAGAGATACCGTTACCACAACCAAGGAGCTCTGCAGCGACGCATCCAGCGGCGCAAGCGTTGTGGACACCACAGTCGGCGAGCTCGCGCAGACAGCATCTTCACTTGCGGATACCATCCAGAATCTCAATGAGAACATCATCGGCATCGGTAACAGCATCGAGTCCATCGCTTCTGCTGTAAACGTACTCTCCGAGTCCTCCGATCAGATGAACAAGATCTCCGATGCATCTGCAAAGGACATCATCGACGTATACAACGCTTCCGAAGAATCAGTTGACGCAGCGACGAACATTTCGTCACATATGGATAAGCTCACAGAAGCCATCAGCCGCGTAACCGCCGCTACCGATATGATCTCCAGCATCGCAAGCCAGACCAGACTCCTTTCACTGAACGCTTCCATCGAGGCAGCCCGTGCAGGTGAGGCAGGAAGAGGCTTCGCGGTAGTTGCCGGAGAGATCGGAACACTTGCTTCAAACTCCGCCGATTCCGTAAACCAGATCAACTCCATCGTTCAGGATATCCTTGCACTCTCCGCCGAATCTTCAAAGGTTACGGAGGAGATCAGAGCCATCATCGCAGGCGAGCAGGAGAAGGTAAGAAAGACCCAGGAATCCTTCAAGCAGCTCAAGGATCAGATCGATGCCTCCGTTCGTCAGATCGCCCTCATCTCCGAGGATACAAAGCAGCTCACTGTTGCCAAGTCTGACGCCGTTTCCGCAGTATCCGATCTCGGCGCTATCTCCGAAGAGAACGCAGCATCCTGCGAAGAGTGCTCGGCAAGCGTATCGAACATCGCAAACACCATCGAAGAGGTCAACGACAAGACAAAAGACATCGAAAAGGCTGCAGATGCGCTCGATCAGTACATCAAAGCTTTCAGATAACAGAAAGACCGCATAAAAAAACAAGCCGGGAGGACCCGTTTCCTCCCGGTATTTTTGTGCTTTTCGTTTTTACCTGCCGCTTTTTACCTGCCGTTTTTTACCTGCCGTTTTTCACATTCCCGTCTATGATGTCCTTTAACGTTATCCCGTCAAGATATTCGGAAATGGCATCATACAGCCCTTCGTATACGGGTAGCATCATGCACCCGTTGCACTCGCTGCACTGATTCGGACTTGTGTCAAGACACGCTATCGGCGTGAGAGATCCCTCGGCACTGAAAAAAATGTCCTTCACGGTGATCTCTTCCGGCGGCCTTGACAGCCTGTAACCGCCGCAGTGTCCCATATTTGAGAGCACCAGCCTGTCTTTGTTCAAAAACGGGATTATCTGTTCAAGATATTTTTTTGAAATGTGCTGCCTTTCACAGATATCCTTAAGCGAAATGCAGTTTTCACCGTAATGCTGCGCAAGATCTACCATCATCTGCAGCGCATAACGGCCTCTGGTGGAAATCTTCATCCTTCACCCTCCAAAACGAGCAGTTTTTCACTGCCTTTTCCCGTGTGTATTTTAACAATCAAACTTCCTCTTGACAAGTCCGTAATATGGGCATATTATATCACATAGTTCTCCTATAGAAAAGGTAGGACATGAAAAAACTTTCACACACATAGAAAAGAGGTATACATCATGAGGAAAGTATTATCAGCAGCCATCGCACTTCTGGTACTCATCTCTGTGACATTATCCGCAGGCTGCGGCAAGTCCGGAGGAGACAGACTCGAACAGGTAAAAAAGAACGGAAAGATCGTTATAGCAATGGAGGGCCAGTGGGCTCCCTGGACATATCATGACGAATCCGGAGCACTTGTAGGATATGACACCGAAGTTGGTCAGGCCATAGCAAAAAAGCTCGGCGTTGACGCAGAGTTCATCGAGGGTGAATGGGACGGCCTTTTTGTGGGTCTTGACAGCGGCAAATACGATCTCATCATAAACGGCGTTGAGATCACAGACGAGCGCCTTGAGAAATATGATTTTTCCACACCTTACGCATATGACAGCACCGTGCTCATCGTTACCAAGGACAACACTTCCGTAAAGACCTTTGCGGATCTTAAGGGTAAGACCACATCCAATTCCCTCGGCTCCACCTATGCGGATCTCGCTGAGGCAAACGGCGCAACAGTAAGCAATGTCGACACCCTTGCCGAGACCATCAGCATGATCCTTTCCGGCCGCGCCGATGCCACTCTGAATGCGGAAACATCTTTTTACGACTACATGGCTGAGCATCCCGACGAAAACATAATGATCGTCGACAAGACCGCAGAAGCATCAAAGATCGCCATCCCCATCGTAAAGGGCGACAACAACAAAGCGCTTGTAGAAGCCATAAACAAAGCTATCGAAGAGCTTCGCGCGGACGGCACACTCAAAAAGCTTTCCGAAAAATATTTCGGCGGAGACATCTCCGGTTCCAACTGATGTCACAAATGCTGTGACATCCTGAAAAGAGGTATGATCATGTCTGAGCGTTTGCTTAGGATCCTTGTGACTTCATTCATGCAGCTGCTTGAAGCAGGACTTAAAATGACAATGCCTATAACGCTGGGTGCTTTTGCGCTCAGCGTTATTCTGGGTTTACTGCTTGCCGTTGTGCAGGTTGCAAACATCAAAGGCTTAAAACAGTTTGCTTCGTTCTATATCTGGATCTTCCGAGGGACCCCCGTGATCGTCCAGCTTTTTATCATATTTTTCGGCCTTCCCTATGTAGGGATAGTGATCGAAGCCGTTCCCGCCGCCATCATAGGTTTCGGCCTTAATCTCGCGGCCTACAACGCTGAATCCATCAGAGCCGCCATCCTCGCGGTGCCAAAGGGACAGACTGAGGCCGCCTACCTTGTCGGTCTCACCTATCCACAGCTCATGAGGCGCATCGTCATACCACAAGCCGCACGAGTCGCTTTTCCTTCTCTTTGGAACAATCTCATCTCGCTCGTAAAAGATACGTCCCTTGCGGCAAGCATCACGGTCGTGGAGCTTTTCACCCGCGCCCAGCAGGTGGCTGCACGCACCTACGAGCCGCTTGCCATGTACCTTGAAGCCGCCTTCATCTATCTCATCTTCTGCACCGTGCTCACATGGATACAGCGCATTGTCGAGCGCAAAATGGTCTGGCAGTCACACACCGATAACAAAAACAAAAGGAGGGGACTGCTTTGCTTAAAGTGACTAACATAAAAAAGCACTACGGAAAGACCGAAGTGCTCAAAGGCATAGATCTTGAAGTGAACAAAGGTGACGTCGTGGCGATCCTCGGTCCCAGCGGTTCCGGAAAGACCACACTGCTCCGCTGCATAAGTTTTCTGTCGCACGCGAATGAAGGCCACATAAGTTTTGCGGGTATAGACGGCGAAATGCGGCGCATGTCCAGAAAACAGATACACGAGCTCCGCATGCACATGGGCTTTGTATTTCAGTCATTCAACCTCTTCAGGAACAAAACAGCCATCGAGAACGTGATGGAAGGCCTTGTCATACCGAGGCATGTACCAAAAGACGAAGCACGTGCCATAGCCTCCAGAATGCTCGAGAAGGTCGGTCTCTCCGACAGGACAGACTTCTATCCCGATGAGCTCTCCGGCGGCCAGCAGCAGCGTGTGGCGATCGCACGCGCCCTTGCCCTCTCACCTGAAGTCATATTGTTTGACGAACCAACGAGCGCGCTCGACCCGGAGCTTACCACGGAAGTACTCGCAGTCATGCGTGACCTTGCCAAAGAAGGCACCACTATGGTCGTCGTCACTCACGAAATGGAATTTGCAAAAGAAGTCGCAGACCGTGTGATCTTTATGGAAAACGGCGTAGTCGTCGAGGACTCTCCTTCCTCCCTCTTCTTTACAAACCCAAAGGAAGAACGGAGCGCGGCATTTGTAAAAAAGATCCTTCAGAAATAAAAAACAGCAGCCTGAAGCTTTATGCATGCTTCAGGCTGTTTTTTACGTCATAAGACTATCGTATCAGATCTCAAACATATCGCTGTATGCCTTTAGCGCACCGTCGGTCTCATGCGCAAGCACCTTTTTCGCAAGGACTTTTCCGAGCTGAACGCCTTCCTGGTCAAAGCTGTTGAGGTTCCATACAAAGCCCTGGAACATCACCTTGTTCTCAAAGTGTGAGAGCAGTGCTCCGAGAGCCTCGGGAGTAAGGCTGTCTCCCACGATGATGCTTGAAGGACGGTTGCCCTTGAAATTCTTGTTCTTGTTCTCATCACTCTTTCCGCAGGCAAATGCCATTATCTGAGCAGCAACGTTGGCGCAGAGCTTTTTCTGGCTCGTGCTTCCCTGAATGTCGACATCGATGCCGAGCTGGCTGTCCTTGAATCCGATGAACTGCATCGGTATGATGTCCGTGCCCTGGTGAAGGAGCTGATAGAACGAATGCTGGCCGTTGGTTCCGGGCTCTCCGAAGATAACGGGACCGGTAACATAGTCAACAGGCTCGCCGAAGCGGTTTACGCTCTTTCCGTTCGATTCCATGTCAAGCTGCTGAAGGTGTGCGGGGAAACGTGAAAGCGCCTGCGAATAAGGGAGCACCGCTGTAGTGCCGCATCCCAGGACATTTCTCTCATACACACCGATCAAAGCGTCAAGAAGAGCGGGATTCTGTAAGATGTCCTCATTCAATGCAGTCTTGTCCTCTGCTGCGGCTCCGTCAAGGAAACGCGCAAATACATCAGGACCAAACGCAAGCGAGAGAACTGCTCCGCCCACTGCAGATGTTGAAGAATAACGTCCTCCGATGTAATCGTCCATGAAAAATGCCTGAAGATAATCGCTGCTCTTTGCAAGAGGCGATGTCTCGCTTGTTACTGCGATCATATGCTTTGAAGGATCAAGTCCTCTCGTCTTGAGCGCGTTCTTTACAAATGCCTCATTTGTGAGAGTCTCGAGCGTGGTGCCCGATTTTGATACCAGGATGAACACAGAATGCTCAACGTCAACGCTCTCAAGCACTCCTGCCGCATCATCGGGATCGACGTTTGAAATGAACTTCGCTTCCATCTTGAAGCATCCGTTACGTCTTGCCCAGTTTTCAAGTGCTATATACATTGCGCGGGGTCCGAGGTCACTGCCGCCGATACCGATCTGTACAGCGGTCGTGAACTTTTCACCCTTCTCGTTTGCGATAGCACCGGAATGGACTTTTTCCGCAAACTCCGCTATCTTTTTCTGCTGAGCCACATAAAACTCTCTCTTGTCAACGCCGTCTGCGACCACCTTGTCGCCAAGCTGTCCGCGTGTGAGCTGATGGAGTACGAGTCTCTTTTCACCGGTGTTGATGACTTCACCGCTGTAAAGATCCTTAAACTTCGCAATAAGTTCAGCCTCTTTTGCAAGCTCCGAAAGAACGCCGAGAGTCTCGTCGTCCACCTGCTTTGCGGCATAGTTGTACTTAAGCCCGCAAGCCATGGGAACGCTGTATTTTCTTACACGCTCAGCGCCCTTATCTCCCGAAAGGACCTCTGTGAGATCTGTTTTCTTTACTGCCTCAAGCTTTTTTGCGCTTGCAAGCTCATCATAGTTTTTCCAAGTTGTCATTTTTTATTCCTCCAATCGCGTACAAGATCCGGATCAATCGGCCTTAGGCGCATTTAAAATCGTTATTCTGCCGTCCACCCTTGAATCGATCGACGCATGTGTTTCAAAATATTCGCGTATTATATCAAAATCCGAAGTGGAAATGATCCTTGCGCGTTCAAAGTTTTCCAAAGAATCCGTGTCTACACCAAGACATTTTGTTATGTTCTTGTAATGGAAATCCTGCATCGCAACGGTATATATCCTGTTGTCATCCACAGGCCCGCCGTTCAGTGCGAGTGAAACTATGTTCTTTGTCGCATAGTCATATATAAGCCTGAGGTTTGACGAAAACTGATAAAACTCGGTGTGGTTCTTATCAAACAGTTCATCCCTGCACATGTACAGAATGGCGTTCTTGAGGACTCTTCCCGGTATCCTTGCCGCATGCACCTTGCCGTCAAACGGGAAGATCTCCAAAAGATCCTGAAGCGTCACTGCCTCGCCCAGCACTTCCTTTCTGATGCTTCCCGAACCCAGGAGCACAAAATCCGTGCCAAGCTGTTTCCAGAGGATATCGGCAAAAAGGTTGCCAAGCTCCGATTCCGCCCATCTGTCCGGGTGCGTGAGAGGCTTCCTGAAACGTGTCAGGATGGTATTGTACTTTCTGTCGGTGATGTCCTTATATCCGCCGAGCACTTCCTCAAGCACATCGTCCTTGGGAGCTGTGGTATCGTTTATCGGAACGCACTGCCACGTATAGTCCTTTATGCAGTTTTTGTCCATATCGATGGTAAGGTCAAAGCGTCCGATCTGATCGGAGCCTGTCCCTGCCTGAACGACAAGGATATCATTCACCACTGCGGGTTCAGTGATATAAGTGTGTGTATGTCCGCCGATTATGATATCTACGCCCCAGTCGGGATCCAGCATGGCTGCAAGCTTTTTGTCCTCTTCAAAGCCGATATGAGTAAGGAGCACCGTAAGGTCGATGTCGACCGTCTTGTAGCTGTTTATGATCCTTCCTACCTCATCCCTTGCTTCCTCGATGTTTACAAGGGTGCCGAACAGAGTGTCCTTTTTTATCTCCAGCAGCGCTGCTTCCGTCAGAATGCCGATAAACAGTATCTTGATGCCACCGACGTTCAAAATGATCTCCGGGTTAAAAAGACGGCGTCTGGGCGATCTCATGTAGAAATTCGCATTGACGATGGGAAAGGTCGCGCATTTTTCCAAAAACAGCAGATGTGCCACACCGTAGTCTACCTCATGATTTCCGAGACATGTGACATCCGGTCCCACAAGATTCATCAGTTCGACCGTCGAAAGGCCCTTGAACTCACTGTCTATGATCGATCCGCGGAACATGTCACCCGCAAGCGCATAGACCACGTTTTCTTCCTCACGCCTTACCTTGTGGACATATCCCGAGAGCCTTGAAAGCCCGCCGACATAGGAATCGTCTATTTTCTCTTCTTCCATGTCCCCGTGAAGGTCGTTTGAATGCAACAAAGTCAGTTTTTTTATACTCATCCTGCCACCTTAAAATGTTTTTTACATTACGGTCATGTCTTTTATCTCTACATACTTGGGTCCGTGGTAAGAAGGCTTTGTGACCGTCTCTTTGGAAAATACAAGGCTCGAAGCGCTCTTGTTCATGTCTCCCGATACCGAAAATCCCGTAACGGGCACTTCCTTCTTTCCGTCAAAGTAAAAACCGAGACGTACTTCGCCTCCGAAATATCCCGAGCTTGCGTCCACCTGAAGTCCCGAGAACTTCACACATCTCACGTAAGGCTCTTTCTGCATTTCCTTAAAGGTCTTCTTTCCCTCTTTTACGACAGTTACGGGAAGTACGCCTGTGGGAGCCTTTTCTTTGAGATAGTAGCCAAAACGGTAAGAACCGTGGCGGTTTACGGCAACGCCGTCCTTTATTATCTCTGTCTCGTCGAGCACAACGCCGTCGGAGTCAAATGCTCTGGAGTTGTAGGCGCCTTCGTAAAACGGAGAAAGCTTTATGTTAAGCAGGTCTCCGGTCACCTTTTTGCCCTGCACGTGGTCGCCGGGCTTAAATTTGTTGATCTTCATGTAGGCCTTGCGGTAGCTGAGCTCCGATACGAAATAGTCGAGAAGCTCTCCCACCTCGCCGTCCTGAATTATGACTTTGAGTTTTTTGTTCTTGGGAACGGAAACCGCATCAAATCTGGCCTTTGCCTCCATGAGCTGCTCATCCACTTCCGCAGTCACTTCTTCCGCATTAAACGAGCCGAGGTTCAGCATGTGGTAAACTTCTACCTCCTCGCCGTTCTTTTCCCACGACGGGATTATCTCCACCTGCGCTCCGTACTTCTTTGAAGAAAGATCGACGCCGTTGGAATTTACGATCCTCTCGTTCCATTCCGTGATGAAAAACTCTGTGGCGGAGAGGTATCCGTTTTTGTGAACGTTTGCCGCAAACACCGCTTTTACAAGGTCTTCCATGATCTCCGCAAAAGGGCGGTCCTTGAGATTGGTCTTTCTCGCCTTGAGTTTCCTGTCGTCTTTGCCCGGTATCTCAAAAAACTTGTTCATTGCGAATGAAGCCGCATAGACCTTTTCCGCGATCTTTTCGTCAAGTTCCTTGTCGCTCATATAGTCATATACCGCAAAATTTGCGATACCGCGCTTTTTGTTTTTGTCGACATATATGGTGACGTTATAATCTGTTGTATCGGTCGCACGGTTCGTTTCAAGCTTGTCGAGCACATAGAAAAGCTCGCGGCTCTTCTTGGTGACCTCGGTGACCGACCATGCCGATACCTGTGCATTTCTCTTTAATGCTTTGATAAATTTGTCCATCATCCCAGTTTACATCTCGCTTTCAAATACGGGCCGCCGTCACTGACAGGCACCCATTCTTTATATCCCTTGCCGCAATGTCCCGATCCTATCACCTTCCATTCATCCGAAACCATGGAAATGGACTGTAGAAGATCAGGCACATAACCCGACATTACAACAGGCGCAACGATCTTTCCCGTGAATTTTCCGTTCTTTATCTCTCTTCCGTACTGCGCTACGCACTGTATATTCCAGTTCTTCGGGTCTTCCATCCCGTTATCGGTCTCAAACAGCATATAGCCATGCTTTACAGACTTTATCATGTCTTCAACGTTGTCGCTGCCTGCAGAGAAGAATGTGTTCGTCATTCTTGTATAGGCTTTTCTTGAAGGATCCTGACGTCTTCCGTTGCCTGTAGGCTCGGTGCCGAGCTGCATGGCGCTGACCGCATCGCTGATACCCGTCTGAAGTATACCGTCCTTTATGATCAGCGTGTCATGCGCAAGAACGCCGTCATCGTCAAAGAAATAACCGACACATGACATGGTCGCCGCGGCTCCGTCATGCATATTCACAAGGGGCGACGCAACGGGCTTTCCGATATATTTTCTGGCCTTTGCCCTGTGCTTTACAAACATATCCATCTCCACACCGTGTCCAAAAGCTTCATGCGCGATAAGACCGGTGATAGAAGGATCTGTGATGATATCGTACACGCCGGGCTTGATCATTTCGGCCGAGAGCAGCTCAACGGCCAGCTCTCCGAGCGGGCGTGTCTTTGTTGCCATTACCGCAAAAACTTCTTCCTCATTGTTTCCGGGTGCTACATCCATGGCAAACTGAGTCTTTCCGCCATCTCTGGAATATGCGTACCCTCTTACGCTGCACCACCCGTATTCCTGTGTGAGTTCACGGTTCTTTGAAATGAACAGCGCGGAAACATCATACATCTCAAATGTCATGCCTGCCTGCACGATCTTTTCGGAAACGGCTTTTGTCTCATCTCTCAGTGCCGTGAGCTTTTCCACTATCTCGGGAATGGAGTAGCGCTTCCCGGAAATGGGTCTCGCAAAATCCCGCTTCATCGGTTCGTCGGGCATGGCTTTCATCTTTACGTGATCCTTTGTAAGAGCCTCACTGAGCTTTGTCTCCTCACGGATCGCTTTTTCCAACTTGTTGAGCGTTCCCTTTGTTATGTCCGTAAAGGAATACTCTGAATAAACCTTACCGTCAAAGAGCTTCACCACAAAGCCGCACTGCTGTTCGGGAGTATCCACGACGGCAGTCGTTGCGGTGGTAACGGATACATACTGTCCGGTAATGTGCTTTCCGAGCACAGACACGAACTTGTAATCCGGGCTCAGGCGTTTCACGAGCTCCTTGCACAGATCATGTCTTGATCTTAAAAATCCTGAATACATTTGTCTCTTCCTCTTTATTTTTTTAGTGCAGCGAGCGTGCTTTTTGCAGCTTGTTGCATATTTCCCTGCAGCCGTCCACATCTACGTTTTCAACGGCTTTTTCAAGTTCTTCGATGAGAGCGGTTTCCTTTTTGGGATAGCTGAAAGCCTTGAACTCTCCCATCACTTCTTCCATGGCGTCCATATCCAGAATGTCCGCCGCGACGATCATCTTGTCGGTAAGATCCTTGATATCGTCATCCGCTGCCTTTGGCTTATCCTTATCCGAAGCCGCATCCTTCTTTTCAAAAAACGGTTCAAAAAGTTTTTTGTAGGACATGTACTTGTTTATCAGGTACGGCGTCTTGGCCTTGATAGTCTTTATATCCTCTTCTTTTCCCGCCGCCTCAAGCTCCGCCGCCATATCTCCGAGCACCATGGCTCCGACCTGACGCGAACTGCTCTTTAAAGCATGCACAAGGATCGTATACTGTTTTATGTCTCCTGTCTCAAAAGCCTCTTTTATGGCTTTTGCGGAATCCGGGATGTTTTTGTAATATTCCTCAAGTATCTTTATCAGCACGCTTTCGCTGCCGACCATCTTAATGGCACTCTTAAAGTCCATTTCCGGGATATCCGCTGCAAAAACGGCCGTCTCGGAATCGTTCCCCGCAACCTCGGACTTTGAGTGATCCGCAGTCTTTTTCTGCAAAAGCTTCTGAGGGAGCCACTGCTTGACTTTTGCGACCAGGAAACGCACCTCGATCGGCTTTGCGACAAAGTCGTTCATGCCTTCCCGTAAGAAAAGCTCCTTGGCGCCGTTTACCGCGTTTGCGGTGAGCGCTATTATCGGCACATCGTCATAGCTCGGATGCAGTCTTCTGATGATCCTTGTGGTCTCCACGCCGTCCATGTCCGGCATCATGTGATCCATAAAGATCAGGTCAAACTTCTCGGGGTTTTTCTCGATCTGAGCTATGGCTTCCTTGCCGCTTACAGCGGTAAATATCTTCATGTCGAGTGGCTCAAGAAGGCCTTCCGCAACGGTAAGGTTCACTGGGTTGTCGTCGACTATCAGTATCCTTGCTCCGGGAGCGGTGAAATCCATCTCATATGCCGTTTCCGTCTGCTCCGAGAAGATGCTTTCCGAGCCGTTAAGGAGCATCGCGAGTTTGATCGTGGATTCCGGTCTCTTGCTGATGGTGAGGTTCGGAAACGAGGATTTAAGGTCATCCATAAAATCCTCAAAGCATATGCATTTCACATCGTCGTTCTTAATGAGGATGTCGTCAAGTTCCGGCCCCATACAGTTCTTTTCGGTGATGATATATTTCTTTTTCGACCGTCCGCCTTTGTGCCTGTTTATCTCGGCTTCAACTTCATTCCAGCCGTTCAGCCGCTTGTTTGCGGCTCCGAGCATGTTCAGGTCCTTTTCCACCTGGTCACCGAGCAGTTCATTTTTAAAAAATGTCATGACAAAGACATTTTTCGGATCGTTCAGCGTGACGGCGGGGCTCCAGTCTACGACTTTGTTCCTGAGTGAGATAAAGAATGTGGTGCCCTGCCCGTATTCACTGATAAAGCTGATGTCTCCGCCCATCAGGTCAAGGAGCCTTCGGCTTATGGCAAGTCCAAGCCCCGTGCCTTCGATGTTCCTGTTTCTCTTGGGATCGAGCTGGCTGAAGGATTTGAAGAGTTTTTCCTGGTCCTCCCGCTTTATGCCTATGCCTGTATCCTGCACCGCGCACTGGAATTCTATCGTATCCTCGTCCACTTTTTCAAAGTCCACGACTATCTTTACATAGCCTTTATTGGTGAACTTTACGGCATTGTTTGCGATATTTGTGATGATCTGTTTTATCCTCAGGTTGTCGCCTTCAAGCATTGCCGGGAATGAAGGATTTATGTCGAGGATCAGTTCGATGTTTTTCTCCGCGATCTTTACGGAGATCATGTTCGCGACATCGTTCACGATGGAAAGCGGCTCGTAATCCGTAGGCAGGATATCCATCTTTCCTGCTTCTATCTTTGAAAAATCGAGAATATCGTTGATGATGCCGAGCAGCACTCTTCCCGATGATTTTATCTGATTGATGTAGTCTCTTGCGGCAGGCGGGAGGTTTTCACGAAGCGCCATCTCCGAAAGACCTATCACCGCATTCATGGGCGTACGTATCTCGTGGCTCATGTTTGCAAGGAAATTGGTTTTCATTTCCGCAGCGGTCTCCATCTCCTTGCCGGCCTTAAGAGAGCTGTAGCGTGAAAAAGCCATCTTGGAGAGAAGCGAACCCATTTTTACCAGGAAATCCGCTCTTTTGTCGATCTCTGCTTTAGGCATTATCGTTACATTCTGGGATGCCTCCCACAGCGCGTCCGGATCTATGCCGAGATCTGCGGCCACGTCCTCTATGCTGTCACGGTCCGGCTCTTCGGTAAGCGCCTGCCCTCCGATGAGGGATCCTATCATCCTTCCGTCAAGCAGAATGGGCGTCGCAAAATCGATAAGTCCCGAATGGCAATGGTAAACAGAGGGCTTTCCTGTCTTAAGCGTTTCCAACGCTCCGCCCTTGTCGCATTCCTCACACCTTTTGCATCCCTCGGGATTTTTACGGATGAGGTCCATGCAAAATTCGGTGAAGTTTGATCCTTTTGTAACGGGAGAACCTTTTTCGTCGGTGATGAGCGCAGCCAGTCCGGTAAAATCCGAAAAGGCATCCTGAAACTCCTGCAGCTCCTCCGTCGTCATCAGCTCTGTCAGTAGAGGCGTGCCCATGCGTCGTTTATCCTCCGATATATTTCTCGATTATCGCGAACAATTTATCCTTATCGATGGGTTTAAGTACATAGCCCTGAGGCTTTAACTGTAATACTTCACTTACTTTTTCGCTGTCCGTGACACCCGTGAGGAAGGCTATCGGGACATTCTTCATCTTAGGCATCTCGCGCAAGGTCTTGAAAACAACAGGGCCGTCTTCTTCGGGCATCTCATAGTCGAGGAGCACGAAATCGGTATTGTTGTTTTCGAGGAATTTATATGCCACCTTGCCGCTTATTGCCGTGGCCACATCATATTTGTCCTTAAGGCGCTCTTTTACAAGCTTGAGCATGATGGGAGAATCGTCGATGACAAGAACGTGCTTTCTTCTTCCGTCGCTCCTTACTCTCGCGAGATCTGCCATCATTGATGTATACTCGTCTCCAAGCCTCTCGGAGCCAAGGATCCTATCGATGACTTCTTCTCTGAAATGTGCCGGATCCACAGGCAGAGTGATCGTGAATTCCGCCATGTTGTGAGAAAGTTTTTGAAAAGTGTCGCAGTTTCCCGCAGTCCCCGCGACACCAAACACCATGGTCCCGTCCGTGGACTGTTTTATGTAGGTCACCACGTCAAGCATAGAGCTCTCCGTGTCATTCTCGCCAATGATATATAAAAAGATGTCCGGCTCAAAGCAGGAGATGTGAGTGTCCAGATCCTTGGGCCTGACGGAGCTTGACATAATGCTGAAATCATCTTCAAACGAAACAAAAAAATCGTCCATTTCCTTACCGTTGTTACCGACAAGGATCATTTTGTAGGTTGCCATGCTTTACTCCTCCGGTTTCCCAGTTTTGGGCATATTTCACCCAATTATTATGATTTTACCATATTCCCCATTTTTAGTAAAGTATACAGAGCAATATTTGATAGGTTCGGAAAAATGTGCTATAATGCACGCACGCCCATTTTTATGGGCTTTAAAAATGTGAGGCTGTTATGTCGACTAAAAAGAAACTGATAAAAATATTCCTGTCAACGCTGTACTTGAGCGCCTTCACCTTTGGTGGGGGCTACGTTATAGTCACTCTTTTAAAGACAAAATTCGTTGACGAACTCCATTGGATAGACGAAAAAGAAATGCTTGATCTTGTTGCAATAGCCCAGTCATCACCGGGCCCCATCGCAGTAAACGGAGCAATAGTCGTAGGCTACAAGCTCTGCGGCATCCCGGGTATCTGCTTTGCCGTGCTCGGCGCCGTGATCCCTCCGTTCTTTATCATCGCCCTGATCTCTGTGGCTTACAACGCTTTCCGGTCGAACGAAGCCGTACAGGCAGTGCTCTTCGGCATGCGGTCGGGTGTCTGCGCGGTGATCGCCTCAGTGGTCTATGACATGGCTTCCGGAATAGTAAAAAATAAAGACATGACCGGCATCATCCTTATGTTCGCCGCCTTTACGGCCAATTTCTTTTTCAAAGTGAACGTTGTATACATAATCCTTGCCGCCGCTTTGATCGGAGTGATAAGGACACTTGTGGAGGTGCGCCATGGAACTCATTGAGCTTTTCCTTGCGTTTCTCCAGGTCGGCGCATTGAGCTTCGGAGGCGGCTACGCGGCAATCCCTCTTATCAGCAGGCAGGCGATCGACACCTACGGCTGGATGACTGTGGAGGATTTCTCCGATCTTGTCACCATCGCCGAAATGACCCCCGGTCCTATAGCAATCAACGCCGCAACCTTTATCGGCATGCGTGTTTCGGGCATTCCCGGAGCGCTTATCGCGACGCTCGGCGTTATCCTCCCGTCATGCATCATCGTTTCCCTGCTGGCATATCTGTATTACCGTTTCCGAAAGCTCACGCTGATACAGGGAATGCTTAAGTCTCTTCGTCCCGCGGTGGTCTCCATGATCCTTGCCGCAGGGCTCACCATCCTCATCCCCACGTTTTTCGGTAATGTCACGTCCTTGGGAAACTTGCTTGAAAACACAAACTATCGGGCTGTCCTGCTCTTCTCTGCGGCATTGCTGCTCCTCAGAAAATTCAGATTCAACCCGATAGTCGTTATGCTTATCACCGGCGGCGCAGAACTTGCAGCGCGCCTTATCTTAAAATATCTGACATGAGATACAGGGAAATCTACATTCTTCCGAATGCTTTAAGAGCCTCTTCGACGGTCTTATCCATGTCGTAATATCTGTATTCTCCGAGCCTTCCGCCAAAAAGGACATTTTTCTCCGCATCCGCGAGTTCCTTGTACTTCGCATAGAGTGCGGAGTTTTTTTCGTCATTCACGGGATAATAAGGCTCATCGCCCTTTTTCCACTCCGAGCTGTATTCACGGCTGATTATCGTTTTGGGGATGTCTTTTCCGTTCTCGTCCTTACCGAATTCAAACCACTTATGCTCAATGATCCTGGTCCACGGAGTCTCGCGGTCGGTGTAGTTCACCGCAGCATTCCCCTGGAAGTTCGGCATATCGTAGGTGATGTTCTCAAAACGCACGGAACGGTATTCAAGTGTTCCCAGCCTGTAGTCGAAATATGCGTCCACTGGGCCTGTATAGACTGTCTTTTTTGCCATCGCTGAAAGCGTGTTCCTGTCTTTCAGATAGTCTGTCTCAAGGCGCACATCGATGCCGCGGAGCATATTTTTTACCATTGCGGTGTAGCCGCCTATCGGAATTCCCTGATAGAGCGCGTTGAAATAGTTGTTGTCAAAAGTGAGGCGCACAGGCAGGCGCTTTATAATAAACGCCGGAAGCTCACTGCACGGTCTCCCCCACTGCTTTTCGGTATAGCCCTTTACCAGCTTTTCGTAGATGTCACGTCCCACGAGAGAAATAGCCTGTTCCTCAAGATTTCTGGGCTCCCAGGTGATCTCTTTACGCTGTTCCTCTATCTTTTTCTCCGCTTCCTCCGGTGTCACCACTCCCCACATCTTGTTGAAGGTGTACATGTTGAAGGGCATTGAATAGAGCTCGCCTTTGTAATTTGCGACAGGTGAGTTTGTGAAACGGTTGAAATCGGCAAATCTGTTGAGGAATTCCCATACTTCCCTGTTGTTGGTATGGAAGATATGCGCGCCATAGATATGGACGTTTATGCCTTCCTGCTTTTCCGTATAGATATTTCCGGCAATGTGGCTCCTCTTGTCGATCACGAGCACCTTAAACCCGGCGTCGGTCGCGATCCTTGCAAATGTTGCGCCGTACAGTCCTGCGCCGACTATCAGATAATCATACATAACACTACCCCTTTTTTGATTTATTTTGTAATGGTCGAATTATTTGGCGTCACTTTCAGGATCTTGTAGAGATCCCTGATCGAAGACAGCACGGATTCCTTGAATCTCGTGGGTGTCGAATCATAGATCCTTTCAAAGACGGTTCTTATCAGCTCCTGTTCCACAGCGGTATAAACACGCGTTCGCAAAGGGTCTTCCAGTGCCGCAAGCTCTGCCACCGCGCGTGCCGCGAGTTCCGAAGAAACGGTAGTATCCAGCAGCGTCTCAAATATCTCCGCAGGTGGCACCGTATCATCAAACGGGTCCTCTATGACTGCCGTGAGCAGCTCTATCTCGCGAGCAGAATAAAAGCCTTCGGTCATCGCGCTGCTCTCATCGATCTTTCCCATGTTCCCAACAAATGCCGAGAGCAGTGTCCCGCTGATATCAAGCGCCTGAGCATCGCACACCGCTTTTACCACGCCTCCCAGAACTTCCTCCGTGTCACCGTCTATGGCGGATACAGCCCTTGAAAGCACGTCACGGTCACTCACCGCCTTCAGCAGCTCCACTTTTGTCCCGGTCTTTAATATCCTGTCAAGATCATGATAAGCAACAATATCAAGTCCGTCAAGCACCGCATAGATCAAAGAATCTATTTTTTTGTCGTCCGCAGCCGCGACAAATTCGGTAAAAAGGTCGATCACTCGCTTGTAACGCGGAGAAAAAGGCTTTCTTATGCCAAAATACATGTCGCCCCGCATCCATGCGCCGCATAAGGATCTCAAAAAATCGCATGTCAGCTTCCGGCAATAGTCGGAAGCCATCAGATCGTCTGTCGCTCTGCGAAGATGCCCCACCGATGCCGCATCCGTCAAAACGCCGTTGTCGTTTACAGAAGGAGCGATCTCTCCGAAGGCCAGGCATAATGTATAGGCTTCGCTGTGCAGCGTGGTCTTTATGCCTTCATACCTGAACGTAGTGAGGCGCTCATAAAGCCACCTGCCTCCTGCAGCGGAAATGTTCGGAAACAGCACACCCTCATAGACATCGCTGTTTTTCAGATATATTTCCCTGACTTTTGACGTCACTTTGTTAAGCGCCTCATTTTCGCTTTCTGAAAAAGCCACTGCCTCAGCGTCTTTTGAAAGATCCGTCAGAAATCCGCTTGTCACCCACAAAAGAAAAAAGAAAAACAGCAGGCAGTTCAAAAGGCTCAGTGCTGCCGAGCCGGTGCGCGCCCACACTCTCTTTGTCTTTTTTGCATGTCCGGTCCTTTTTTTGCGCATATGAGACAAAAGGACGGGTATGACCCGCTTTGAAGCAATAAATAGCACAATGTACAAAAGATCATATATCACCACGGCAAGCGCCGCGGCACCGAGGCGCGAAAGCATAGGGACCACCGCATCCTTCGGAGCTCCCGGATACTGCAGAGACTTGAATATTGCCCCAAACGGGAGCCTGAACAGCAAAATCACCGGAAATGTCAGCAATATCGCAAAGCATCCCGACGCAATGTTCAAAAGAATCGAGCAAAGCAGTTTTTCAGGTTTTTTCCTCACTCCGAAGATGCAGCTCAGTACCGCGGATGTTGCGATCACCGAGATCACTGCGGGAGTTATCCCTTTGATCAAAAAAGATATCACAGCGGCCGATACTCCGAGTATCAGGATCATCGTTATCCAATACCAGGTGAGGTCGGCTGCTGCTGCCCGAGACACGGGCTCATATCCTTCCATACTGTCGGGGGTCTCCACTTCTTCCGGGACCCCTGTCAGCGCCGGAACTTCCTCGCATTCCGGCGCATCCGTGTCGACAGAATATTTCGTTATTTTTTCATCACTCATCACTTTCTGAACTTCTTCCTGAGTATGAAGAATGCGGTCGCTATGACAACGACAAGCACAATGACACCGGCAGATACCGCCACGGCCGCATTCACGTTGTCTCTGGTCCCGGCGGGATTATCGGAAGCTTCTGCAGTCGGCGCCGCTGTTGCGGAATTTCCCGATATCTCCGGTGTGACTTCTGCCGTTTGTGTTGCCGAAGGAGTGGTCACATTCTCTGTATTTCCCGATGCCTCGGGTGTTGCCGTGGGAGCAGGCGTTTCCGTCGGTTCAGGATCCGGAACGTTCACCCTGACGGTCTTAAAATCGATCGAAGGCGTTCCTCCGACAAAAGCGCCCACGCCCGCAGGAGCAGTATCGCTCATTACAAGGAGATCGTTCATGTTGATCGTTCCGTCAGCGTTACGTGTGACCGCAAGCTCAGTATGATCAAGGCTCTTGAACCAGCTGCCGTCCGCCTTCACGCCTTCCGTATTTCCGTTTGACCAATAGTAGTTTGTGGTTTTATATATCTTTGACTCGTCCTGATTTCCCTTGGGTTTGATATTGTCCCCGTCACCGTTGTTGTCCTTGTAGGAAACAAGGTTTTCCGCATAATAGTCGGTATTTGAGGAATCATTTGTGTAAAAAGCCACATTGTACGAACCGTTGTTATATGCAACGCAGTTTTCCACCTGGATATCCGGGCACGAATTCGAATCGATGCCTTTGGCTTTGTTGCAATACGAAACGCTGTTTATAAGCCTGTGATAGCCCGTGATGCTGGAGCCGCCCATCTTGAAGCCGTTGCCGTTTCCTGCGTTTGTCCCGTCAGTAAGGAATCCGTTCCGGAATGCCACACAGTTTCGGATGGTCACAGCGCCTATCGCGCCCGTTTCCACCTTTGCATACATATCCCAGCCGTCGTCTGCGTTGCAATAGGAAATGCAGCCGTCAAACACGTTGTTGTCGCCCGTGGTGAGTTTGCAGGCAAAGCCGTCGGCGTCTTCAAAGCCGGGATCCGCATTGCCGTAAGCGGTGCAGTTGAGGATCAGGTCATCGTGCGGCCAATCCTCATATTTTGAATCGGTTGATGAGAGCCTTGCTATCTGTATTCCGGTGTTCTGGTTAAAATATGCGTTCACGTTGTCCACAGTGCAGAAATCACCCGAGATCTGCAGTCCTTTTCCTGTGGATCTTGTCACGTCAAAGCCGCCCACATACCAGTAATCGCCGCCTATCGTAAGTCCGGCGCCTTTTTCAAGGAAATCGAGCACCGGTCTCTCGCTGCTTTCCGGGTCGGGAAGCACATAGATCAGCGCGCCGAGTTTACCGCTCTGTCCGCGTCCCACGGTGATCTTTGTGTCAAGCTCATACTTTCCGCCCATAAGGTAGACCGTCTGCCCGGCATGTGCGTGCGTAAGGGCATAGGCTATATCATAAGGGCTTTCCTTTGTGCCTTTTCCGTTTGAACTGCCCGAAGGCGAAGCATACATAACGGTGCCGCCTATATACCTGTAGTCGACCTCGTGCGTTGCCGTCATGGTGCTGTAATCGGTGAGCGCCGAGTATTCTCCTGCCGGCTTGAAATCCGGGTCGGGAGTGAATGTCATGATTATGCCGTTCACGCCTTTTGAGAGTTTTATGTCTGTCGTAAAGTATTCGTTTGCGGTGACCCTGATCTTTTCGGCGATAACGTTCCTTGTCGCTCTGTCGGTGAGAGTCATTTCACCGTCCGCATTTGCATAACCGATAAATGTATAATCTTCGCTTCCGACGTTTGATGCAGAGACAGCGCCTATCGCGGGAGCTGTGTAATCAAGCTGTCTTTCTTCCGCAGGCGCATCTGTGGCGGGATCGCTCGTTGTGAGCACAATGTCACTCACCGTGATGTCAAAGGTCCTTGCGGCATAGAAGCCCACATAGATGTTGTCCGGATCGATCGCAGTGAGATTGTCACGCTCAATGTCGTAATAGAGCTTTGAATGCACCTTTCCCTTTTCATCGGTGTAGCTTAAGATATATCCGGTATTGTTCCTCTCTATGGAGAGCTTAAAAGTAGTGAGTTCTTTATACGTACCGAGATCCGATGAAGGATTTGTCACGTTTCCCACAATGTTGCCCTTAAGATATACTCTTCCGCTGTCCTCAAGCGGGAACATTGTGGAAGAAAACTCCTTCTGGGCAAAATCTGTCGTATTTACGTAGTCCGAATCGATATATTCCTTGGTGACGCCGATCTTTTCCTGCGCGCCGAGTCCAAGCTTCATTGCAACCTTTGTGCGGCCGTTCCCGGATGACGAAAACAGTTCTCCCGTTTCCTCGTCAAACCAGTACTCCACTTTAGTGCAGCTTGCCATGTAGGAATTGTTCCAGAACACAGCGCCGTCACCGTGCGCTCCTACTCTGTCACAGGCCATGAGTCCGAAGCCGTCCTGTCCGTTTGTGAACGTCCAGGAATTTACGGTCACTGTTGCGGAAAATACAAAGTTTTCAAGCGCAGGATCGATCCTTGTATAGTAAAATGCAAGTCCGTCGGTGGATGTGGGCTGCAGCTTTCCCTTGTTGTTGAGAGATGCGACCGAAACAGTGTAAGGAGCCTCATTTGCGCTTCCCGAGAAATAGTTGTTCTTTGTGTCGGCGCCAGGTCCGAATGCAGCAAACGCCCATTCGCGCTGTGCCTCCTCGGTAACCATGCAGCTCGCGCCGGTGCCGAGATCCGTGCTTTCCTCGCCGCGGTTTGACTGTACCGCAAATTCATATCTCTTCCCTACCGTCAGTCCTTCGACCGTAGCGCTCAAAGTCTTTGAAACAGGGCCTCTTGTATATTCGCCCGCGCCTTCTTCACGATAATAGACAGTATAGCTGTCCGCCTCGGGAACGGCGCCATATCTTACGGTAACACTGCCTGCTCCGGAACTGGTCGCGCTCGAAACATTTGCAGAAACCAGCGGGAGCAGGAAGTTCACTGCAGGCCAGCTGGTATTTTTCTTTACTTCACCTTTACGCTTCGCCTGAAGGCGGAAGCTGTAATCTCCGCTCGCGGAAGGCGTGAATGTCGCCGTCCCGTGTTCACCTTCGGTTCCCACCGTAACGGTTTCTGCTGTGGCGCCTTTTTCGTCTATCATCTCGACTATGACCTGATCTGCCCCGTCATAGCCTATGAGCATGTCAAAGTTTACATTGATGTTCTTTCCCTGTATCTCGACCGACGTTATGACGGGAGCCACCACTTTTGTCCAATCCGCCCTGGGTTCTCTCGCACCCGCGGCGTAATCGAGCACTTCGATCGAGACAAGCCTGAGTCCGCGGTTGAGCGTTTCGTTTACGGGAGACACTACCTGGTAAGTGCCCGCCGGAACCGAAAGATAGTCAAACCTTGTACCGCCCGTTCCCGTACAGGTATCGGCATTATCGGTATTCGGGATGATGTTCCCGTTTTCATCGATGATCGCAAATGCCGATGTGTTGGCTCCTCCCGTGGATGCCACAACAAGCATGATGTCCGCTTCTCCGACGGATGTAAACTTAAAGCCGCCGGTGAGGTTCTTTCCGATCTCGAGCGCTATCATCTCGTCATTCTGAGTGCGATATTGCACAGAGCCTACCGTCTTGTAATAACCGTCAGCGAATGTGGTGCCCTCGGGCACGGGATCTTTGTTCTGTATCCCGTTTATCGGCAGTGTCCTTGCGTCAAAAAGAATGCCTCCTTCCGCATGGACGCTGAAAACCGGTCCCACTCCCGCGACAAGCCCGATGAGCATCATCGCGATGCTGAAAAATGCTGCAATGCGTTCCGTCATCCGTTTCATAAGGTCTCCTCCAGATCCACGCAAAACTTCACGTGGCACATTTCCTGTATTATACTAAAAAAAGCCCCCCAAGACAAGTCTCGGGGAGCTCTGTGAGCATTGTGATATGTGCCTTAAAGCCAAGCTCTATGACAATTTTTTCACTTCTTTAAAGCTCTTGCGCTGACAAATGCTGCTCCGCATACTGCCATAAGTGCAATGCCAAGTCCGAAACCGTTTCCGGTCTTGGGTGTCTCATCGGGTGCAGATACATCGCCGGCACCTGCTCCTGCAGCGTCGGAGAGTGTAAGAGATGTGAACTGAACGTTATCGGTCTGAATGAGTATCTGAGCGTTGTCTGCAACTACTTTCTGGATGGTTGCAGCGGGAACTACAAACTCAACGCCCTCAAAGCCATAGGAATAACCCTGGATGAAATCACTTGCAACAACAGCTCCGTCAGTCTTTACAACAACGTCGGAATTGATGAGCTTCGGCCATCCGTCAACGTTTTCGCAGATAGTGAACTGCCATCCCCAGCCGTTTTCTTTGATGGATGCGAATGCGCACTTAAAAGTAACATCGCCTTCAAACTGAGCAAGATCTGCGGCATCTACAAGAACTACAGGCTCGCTCCACTGAGCTGCGTCCTTGTTGCAATCATACTTCTTTTCCAGAGCCTGTGTCGGAACGGAAGCGATGGCGATAACAGCGAGAGCTGTTGCAACGACTGTGGTAAGTACCTTCTTAAATACCTTCATTTTTGTATCCTCCCAATCATCTTTCTGTTGCCTTTCCCAAGGCACAGCCCAATTCTAATACAAAAGTCCCGGTTCTTCAACAAAGAAATTATCACACATTGCCCAATTATTGTCTTATTTATCTCACATCTCGACTTTTCAGCGGCCAACGTCACTTAAAAATATCAAGGTCGATACTCTCACCTATAGCCCTGTAGCCCTTCATGTTGGGATGCAGGAAATCATTTGCAAGCTCAGCTTTCATGGTCTTAGGATCTTTTTCGTCACGGAGGAGAAGGTCAAAATCAAGTACGCCGTCGGCCCCTGTCTTGTCCGATCTGATCCAGTCGTTCACTGCCTGTCTCACTTCCTCATGCAGTTCCGTATAATAGCTGTGCCTGTTGAACGGTGTGATGGTTCCGAGATAGACCTTTATGCCCTGTGCCTTCGCCTTGTCCACCATATCCTTGATGCCTTTTGTCACGGCATCCGTGGTGCTTTTGTTCATCGCATAGCCGATATCGTTAGTGCCTATGAAAATGATGACATACTTTACTCCCGCGCGCTCAAGCACATCACGCTGAAATCTGTCTTTTGCGGCCTGGCCGTTTCCTCCGTAAATGGAGTTTCCGCCTATACCGGAGTTTATGACTCCTATGTTTTCGGTCGCGGCTTCATCCGTGAGACGTTCCGCAAGAATGTCGGTCCATCTGCCGTACGAGCCCGTTTCCACGCCATAGCCGTCAGTGATGGAGTCGCCGAAGCAGACAACGGAACATCTTTCATCATATGTGAAAACGTCGATCTCTGACAGGAAATACCAGCTTGTGGCTGTCTTTGCGCCGGTCATCTCGGCATCCGAAACATGATCCCCCTGAAGGAGATAGTTGAGTGATCTTGAAGCAGTGTGGCTTGTGATGGTCTTCGGGACCTTTCCGAAATGTGCAGTTATCGCCACATATTCAAGCTGCTTTATGTTTATCTTCACAGGATCGCTCACGAGCGTTTCCCCCGCAGGTATCACAGTGCTTTCCGATCCTCCGTCAAAAGTGATCAAAGTGTCGGTCTCAGTGTCTATCACGGATGTCTGCCCGTCCCTTGCGATCGCTGCATGGACCGATGAAAGCTCAAGCTCGGATTCTCCGAAGATATTTGAAAAAACAAACTGCACGGTGTCCCCGCTTATGGAAACTCTGACGATCTGCCTGTACGTGTTCCCCGAAAGCCCGGGAGAAGGCGGCATCGTATCGTTACCCGGAGTAAGCTGCGCCGAGCCCCATGTTCCCACCCATTTGCTGCCTTCCGGAGTGGGCGTCACCGGTCTTGTCGGTTTTGGCGTAGGCGTCGATGTGGGTGTAGGAGTCGGAGTATCCGTCACCTGAGGCATATTAAAGACCTTTGTCGTAGGAGTTGCCGTAACCTTTATCACCTGAGGCTCTTCTGTCGGAGCGGGAGACGGTGCGGGTTCTTTTTTCCCCGAGGAACAGGCTGTCACAAACAAAACGCCAAAGGCGGCCAAAAACATCAAATATCTTTTCCGAATTCGCATAAATCTTCAAGCTCCTTTATATCCTCTATCTTTGCGCTGTATCCGTCCACAGACTTTCCATAACCATAGGAAGCCCAGATAAAATCCACTCCTGCCTTGCGGCACGCGTCAAGATCTCCCTGGATGTCTCCAAGATACACAGGTCTTTTAAGCCCGTGTTTCTCTACGATCACACGGATATTGTCTGCTTTTCCGAGTCCATTGTCGCCATAGCAGATATGATCCGTAAAATATTCCGACAGTCCGCTCATCCTTAAAAAGGTTTCGATATATCCCTTCTGGCAGTTACTCACGATATAGAGCGGGATCCTGTGGCTCAGGGCTTTCACTGTTTCGGCAAGGCCCGGATATGTTGTGTCTTCTCCTGATGACTCAAGATCCTTCATCTCATATTCCTCGCAGAGCTCAAGAGCGGCATATCTTGCTTTTGGATCTGGTGAAGGGATGCAGGCGTCCGCTATCTCCGTCATGGTCTTTCCGAAAAGACCTTTTAACGTATCCGCCGTAAACGGCACGTCAAATCCCGCGTCACGGCAGGCCCGCTGCCATGATGCCGCAAATACCGGCGTGTTGTCCCACACGGTCCCGTCCATATCAAACAGTATGCCGTCTGTGATGATTTTTTTCATGTGATGCATTTCTCCTTTATTTTTCAGCACTTCAAAACGTTTTTTCTTATTAAGTCGTCTTTTTGGGACTTTACGTTGCTGTCTATCTGTGCTATCATGCGTTTTGTATTGTTTTGGGAGGTTCGACTATGCTTACCTTACGGTCCAGTCTGGAAAAAGACCTGACGTCTCTTAATGCAAAATGGCTAAAAGCCCATATGACCATAAATCTGATATCCGCGCTTTCCGTAGCGGTGGCGGAGGCCATCATCTCTCTGGTCACGCTCTCAGATGACACTGTGGAAGCATTCAGCCTTGCTTTCAGCAATTACATCCTGAACTATTTTCTCATACCTTCGCTTGCTAATTTTGTTTCCCTTCTGATACAGTATCTTGTCTTCAGATCGGATAAGTTCAGTCTGAAGGCCAAGTCATATGTACTGACGCTCGGCCTTGCATGGATGTGCCTTGTCGTATCCGTCGTGCATTCCTACTTTCCTGTGCTCATGACGGTATTTGTGATCCCTATCATCGTTTCCGTGATCTATGGTGACAAAAAGCTCACGAGCATCACCACCATTGTATGCTTTGTTGCCGACCTTGTCTTCTCACTTTTTGTGAGATATGACCCGGATTCGGTTTCTCCGCTCGCAGACATCGAAAAACTGATACAGTTCTTCCTTTCCTTTGTGGTAATGGCCTGCATAGTGCTCGCCTGCCACAAGATCCACGACATCGAAAATGCGAGGCTCACGCTCATACAGAAGCAGGAACACGACAAAAAAATGCTCCAGGAAGAAGCCCGCACCGACCAGCTCACAGGCCTTTACAACCGTCTTGCTCTCAGCATCTGCTGCAGTGAGATAAAATCCGACAGCAACGCTTCAAGCACTTATGTGCTCGTTATCGCAGACCTCGACAGTTTCAAGCGTGTGAACGACACCTTCGGCCACGTAAAGGGCGACGCGGTGCTCTACAGGATCGGCTCGATAATCGCCAAGCATTGCAAAGGCGGACTTGCATTCCGTTACGGCGGCGACGAATTCTGCATGATCTATAAAAACATTTCGTTCAATGCGGTCAAGGAAGACTGTGAGGATATCCTCTCCGAGTTCAACGGTACACTCGAAAACGAGATAAAAGAGCTCGGTGTTTCGATAAGCTTTGGTATCGCAGGGGCAAACGGCGGCACCGATCCCGATTTCCTGATAAGTCAGGCAGACGAACAGCTCTACTTCTCAAAGCGGGACAAGTGCCACATCAGCATCAAATACTGATCACAAGATCAAAGGAATCTTACGATCTCCTCCGCAGCCCTTTTGGGCACACAGTAATCCCTGTTTTCATCAAGATAATACTTACAGTTCCCATCCTGCATGGGAACTGTTTTGCTTTTATGGGAAGGGTAGCCGAAAGCTAACATGGAATGCAGCTTAAAGGTCTCGGGTATTTTCATATACTCCATGATCTTCGGTCTGTCAATGGCCCCCATAATGCAGCTGCCCACGCCGTCAGCCCAGGCTGCGGTGGTCATAGTCGAGATCGCGATTCCCGCATCAGTATCTGCATTCTGGCTTATTTCCGTGTCCACAAGGACAGCAACAAACAGCACAGGTATCTCATCCTCTTTGGGCGTTCCCTCTTCTGCGGGAAGATATGCGGCCCAGCGCACCAGCGAATTGATCGCTCTCACATCCTCGGCCTTCTGTGCGACCACATATTTAAGCGCCTGGCGGTTTCCTCCACAGCTTGCGCACCGTGCGGCCTCAATGATGTTCTTCACCGTGCTCTCCGGCACGGGTGTCTGCTTAAAGCGTCTGTAGGTACGGCGTCCTTCGAGAAATTCCATAATGTTTTCCATATATCTGCTCCTTTTCTGACTCAGGTCATTAACATCTTTCAGTTCTCTTCCTGCAGTCCTGCCTTGTTCAGCGCTGCATAGAGGCCGTTCAGCTTCATCAGTTCCTCATGCGTTCCGCTCTCCGCTATGCCGTAATTTGATATATAAAGTATCCTGTCGGCGTTCCTTACGGTGGAAAGACGATGCGCAACGACAAAGGCCGTTTTGTTTTTCAGTATATAGGCGAGAGCCTGCTGGATAAGCCCTTCGGTTTCGGTATCTATCGAGCTTGTGGCTTCGTCAAGTATGACTACGGAAGGATTCTTTAAAATGATCCTCGCAAAGCTTATAAGCTGCTTCTGCCCTGCGGAAAGGCCCTGTCCGCGTTCCTGCAGGATGTGGTTGTAACCGTCGGAAAGATTTCTGATATGTTCGTCTGCGTGTATGAGCTCCGCAGCCCTGATGCATTCCTCATCTGTTGCGGAGGGCTTTCCGTAGCGTATGTTTTCGATTATCGTGCCCTTAAAGATAAACGGATCCTGCATGAGCACGCCCACCTCGCGTCTCAGCGACTCGAGCGTAACGTTTCTCACATCGATGCCGTCTATCCTCACGGCTCCCTGCTTCACATCATAAAATCTTGTGAGCAGGTTTATCACCGTGCTCTTCCCCGCGCCGGTTGGGCCGACAAGAGCTATCGTCTGCCCGGGTTCCACATGCAGATCAAAGTCCTTGAGGACAGGCGCATTCTCTTCATACTCAAAATAAACATGGTCAAAATCCACACGTCCCTTGATATGGTCGAGAACATTCGCATTTTCCTCATCCTCGATCTCGAGCGGCTGTTCCAGCGTATCAAACACACGTTCAAGGTTTGAGCTTGTTTGGGCAAGCTGCTGTATGATCGAAGCTATCTGTGTGAGAGGACCCGAAAACAGGCTCATGTAGCTTGTAAAAACGACCACAGTTCCCGCTGTCACGGCAGAATTACCGTTCTTTATGAGAAGCAGTGATATCCCGTAAAGAGCGAGCATCCCGAGGTTCCAGAAAAGCATTACTATGGGGGTGTTCAGTTCGTTAAGGCGAACGATCTTCATCCAGGTGTTCACCGACTCCATGTGAACGCCCATGTATGTCTTTTTGCTCTCCTCCGAGCGATTGAAGTTCTTTATGATCTTTTCGCCCATAATGACTTCAATGAGGAAAGCCGTGCGGTTTGCAACCTTTGCCCTGTGTGTGGGGAAAATGCCTCGCACCGTCTTTCTGAGCTTCATGATGCATGCCATCATGGGACCTACCGCGAGCAGTACCACAAGTGTGAGCGGCGGGCTTATCACAAGCATGAAGATGATGGCCATGACAAGCTTTACGATGTAAATAAATAGCTGTATCAGCTGGTTTGTAAAAAAGTTTGCAAGATCGTTTACGTAGTCTGTCACCCTTACAACGATCTTTCCATCGGGACGGGAATCAAAATATTCAAAAGGGAGCTTTTGAAGCTTGTAAAAGACTTCCTGCCTGATCTTTGCTATGGCTTCATGTCCCACAGTACCCATGATGCGCTGCTGGAAAAGCGTCACAAAGATCTCGAGGAGCGCAAGCAGAGCCATTCCCGCGATCATGAGCACAAGATCCCTGTAATCGTCCTGCTTAACTACGTCGTTTATGATCCGCTTGAGGAGCAGGGGAGAGACCATGCTGGTAGCCGATGCGACAAGCATGAACACGATGCTCAGCGCTATTGAGGATCTGTAGGGATAGACATATTTTAAGACTTTTCCGAACTGGGCAAGGTCAGGCCTCTGCTGTACCTGTTCGTCTTCCGAGAAGGTGTTTCTTTTTGCCATGTCACATCACCTCCTCTTCATAGGCATCACGCTTTGCGTTTTCCTGTATCCTGTAAACATTCGCAAAATAGCCGTTTTTCGCCATGAGTTCTTTGAAGCTGCCACGTTCTACTATGCAGCCGTCCTTCATGTAGACGATCTCATCGCAGTCCACGACGCTTGAAAGCCTGTGTGCTGAAATGATGACCGTCTTGTCGCGGCAGTTTTCTTCCACTTCTTTCAAAAGCTTTCTCTCTGTCTTCACATCAAGGGCGCTCGTGGAATCGTCAAGTATAAGGACAGGCGCGTCCTTGAGAAGCGCGCGTGCTATCGCCACACGCTGCTTTTGGCCGCCCGAGATACCGATGCCCTTTTCTCCGACGACCGTCATATAGCTGTCAGGAAGGCATGTGATAAATCCGTGTGCCTGTGCCTGACGCGCGGCATTGACGATCACCTGCTGGTTTACAAAAGGCTCGCTGTAGGCGATATTTGAATTTATAGTGTCCGAAAACAGAAAGACATCCTGAAACACATATGCAAACTGGTTTCGCAGGGATTCCAGATCATATTCCGTGATATTCTGCCCGTTAAGCGTGATCTGTCCCTCGGTAACGTCATGTATCCGCGCAAGGCTTTCAAGAAGCACGCTCTTTCCGCACCCCGTTCCGCCGACAACGCCGACCTTTTTGCCGTGAGGCACATCGAGAGTGATGTCATTCAGGACTCTTACGCCACCGATGTCAAGAGACACGTGATCGATCTTTATATCCACGGGCCGGCATTTGCTCACCTGCTTCGGGCCGCTTGCGATATCGATCGGGCATTCAAAGAATTCCTTCATTTTCTCACCGGATACAAGCTGCTGCTGCATCTGGAAAAGGTTGTTGTTTATCAGTGAAAGGAAGTCCATGATCTTTAAGACATAGTTTGTGCAGGCCACAAGATAGCCCACCATGAGATCACCTCTGATGCAGAGAACCGCGGCAACGGCGATGCTCCCTATGTAAGCGATCTGTTTGATGATGCTGAAGATAACGGTAAATTTCGATGAAAGAAAGATCTGTTCAATGTGCGAGTGCTTTAAGGAATCGTTTACTTCATCAAATTTCTTTTCCTCAAGCTTTTCGTTTGTAAACGAGCGCACAAGCCGCACCGCCTCAACGTTTTCCTGAACGGTGAGGCTCATTTTCGCATTGTTGTCACGAATGGCTTTGTATTTTTCCTTTGCCTTCACTCTGAACCTTAAGAGTTCCACTGTGAAGAAAGGCGCTATGATCACGGGTATCCAGAGGAGGGCGGGATTTATGCGCCACAGGAAATAGACTGCGACCACTGCATAGAAAACACCGTCTATCATGTAGGGGATCATGTGGCAGAACATCTCCTTGAACATGATGGTGTCGCTCTGCAGTATCTGAAGGAGTTCGCCTGTGTTGTATCCGGAAATCTTTGCGGAATCGAGCTCCATGAGCTTCTGATAGCCCGCCATCCTGAGATCTGTCTCAAGACCAAGTCCCTGCTTCTGCTGCATGATGTTTCTTATGTACACCGTGATGCATCTGAATAGCAGCAGTGACATAAGGCCTATCGCGAGCGTAAAGAAAAGCCTGAAAGAATGAACTTCGCCATACTTTCCTGTGAGCAGGAATCCAAATGTTCCGCTCGTATCCGGTACATTTTCGTCTATACAGTAGTCGATCAGCATCTCGGAAAACTGCGGCATAAAAAGGTCCGCAGTCAGCACCGCAAAGCTGAGGAGTTCACTGAATATCGCCCATGGAAGATATTTCTTCCAGTATTTCATTCCAAATCCAAGAACTTTCATTGTCCACCTTATTCTTCATAATCTCCGCCGGGGTAAAGCGTTGAGGAGTACAGTCTTCTGGTCTGTTCGATCGGTTTTCCGGCAGCTTCCTGTGACAGGTCGTACGGAGTTCCCGAAAAGATGACAGCCCTATCGGGGCCGTAAACTATCACATCCTCTTTTCCTCTTCCGAAAAGATCTCCGTGCAGGACATAGCCATCTTCGTTGAACACGATCTCGCATTCGCCCTTGCCGTTGTAAAGCCCGGGCATCACTCCGCCTCCGCGTCTGTAGGCAAGGATGTGATCCTTCCCTTCTCCGTTCCAGTTGCGGAAGGTGTCGACTATGGTAAGCCAGCCTTTGGTCTTTCTGTCTTCCTTCCAGACGCCGTGTCCTTCACAGTCTATCATGAACATGCCGTCTTTTCCGTCCCATTGTCCCTTGTAGCCGTCTCCGCGTCTTATACGGTCAAGTCCCGCCACCTGGAGTCCCGGAGCGCCGGGGATAAAGTGTCCGAGCGCGATATGCTGTGATTCTATGGAATCGCTGTAACGCCACAGTTCGTTCCCGTCCGCGTCGTAAAGGCAAGTGACGCTTCCGCCCACACATATCTCTTTTTTTCCGTCTCCGTTCACATCGCCTGTCCAGAGACAGTCCGCATGATCTTCGAGATCTTTGCAGGACCAGAGGAGCTTTCCGTTGTGATCGAGCATATCATAGCCTGCCATCACTTCATCAAAGCCGTCGGAATTTATGTCATAAGCCCACGGAAAATGTCCTGTATTTCCTTCATGTGTCCAAAGGAGATCAAAATTTCGGTTAAGTGCCCAAACCTTTGTATATCTGTTTTTGAGGATGATGTCGTTTGGTTTTTTGTTTCCCGAAAGATTTGCGATGATTATGCAGTCGTGAGCTTCGGGATCGGGCAGGGGATGCTCTTCTTTTACCAGTCCTGTCCTTCCGTCAAGCAGCAGGAATTTACCGTCGATCACGCAAAGCACCTCAAGGAAGCCATCTCCGTCAAGGTCGTATATCTGGGCCGGGAAATCGGCTCCGAACCCGCCGATCTTTTCCGGAGTTTTTCCGTAATGCCACATGAGCTCTCCGGTAAGGCGGTATGCCGTGACGCACTTTACCGTGTGCGGAACGTAACGGTCATCAATGTCTCCGTCCGCCTGAACTAGCACAAGCTCCATACGTCCGTCTCCGTCGATATCGCCGAGTAATCCTTTTCCGCCCTTTGCGGCAGCGATGTCTATCGTTGCCAGTCTGATCGCTTCTGTCATATCATTTCCTCTTTTTCCTGTTTACTTTTGTTTTGAACTTCCCTTTGAAGAACCGGTCTTTACCGCTGCGAAGCTGCCTGCGGGAAGCGTTATCCTGTTCTTTGAGAGTGTTGCGTTTCCAAGGCTCAGCAGCAATTCGGCATTTTCTGTGCCTTCAATGGAAAAAGTCTCTTTCCCGCCGTTCGGATTCACAGCCATGATCATGTTTCCACGCTTGTATATAAGCGGCTTCCGTGAAAGGATCTCAAGATTGGCGTTCTTTAAAAGATCGGGGTTCGAATGCCTGAGTTTTGTGAGGCTCCTCAGCGTGTTAAGGAGCGAATCCCCGTCTTTTTCATGCGCTTCGACGTTTATTTTTTTATACTGCTCTTTGTCTATCGGCAGGTACAGTTCTTTTGCGGGCGCGGTCGAAAAGCCTGCGTTCTTTCCGCTAGTCCACTGCATCGGCGTGCGGGTGCCGGTCCTTGTATATCCGCCTTCTTTTGTAGGAAGGTCCAGATATCTCATGCCTATCTCATCGCCGTAATAGATGAACGGCGCTCCGGGCATGGTGAGCAAAAACGCATAAAATATCTTCAGTTCCTCATCCGTAAGGCCTTTCTTTAGGCGTCTTGTGTCATGATTTCCCGTGATCAGGCTGATCCTTCCTTTTGTGCCTGTCTCTTTGTAAAGCGCGAGGTATTCGTCAAGGAACTTATCGGGTGTGCCTTTTGAAGTTCTTTTGAAATAGCTGTTATCCGTGCCGTCGTCATGGATCTCATAGTCGCGGACCAGCGAATTGTAGCCGTTTCCGCCCCAGTCGAGCAGGAAATCCATGTCAAAGCCGGCCTTTATTGACTGTGATGGTCTGCCCCATTCGGAAACAAAAGCGCTTTCCGGGTATTTTTTGTGTACGCGTCCGAGAATGTCCTGCCATATCTTTATCGTTCCGGACTTTTTGTCGTCGTCACGCTTGACGAGCGAGTCCGCCATATCCACACGGAAGCCGTCGCAGCCCTTATCGAGCCAGAAGCAGATGACATCGTACATTGCCTCTCTTGTCGCAAGACATGCCGGGTCGTCCATAGGCTTCTGCCAGGGTTTTTCAGGCTTCAAAAAGCCATAGTTCAAAGCCGGCTGGCATTTAAAGAAGCTTAAGATATATGCTCCGTCGCGTTCCGCCTCACCCGCAACGAAATTCAGTCCGTCGCCTCCTTCAAGCCACCAGCTTGTCCAGATGTACCGGTCGGAATATTCGTTTTTTTCGGCCTTGCTGCTCTTTTTGAACCATTCGTGTTCTTCGGAAGTATGACCCGGCACAAGATCAAGGATTATGTGCATACCGCGCTTGTGAACTTCTCTGAACAGGTGTTCTATGTCTTTCATCGTGCCGTAGCGTGATGCGACTTTCTTATAATCTCTCACATCATAGCCGGCATCGTGAAACGGAGAATCATAGCAGGGGTTCATCCAGATCGCGTTGCATCCCAGCGAAAGGATGTAGTCAAGTTTCTGAGCGATTCCGTTGAAGTCGCCGATGCCGTCGCCGTCGGAATCATAAAAGCTCTGGGGATAGATCTCATAAAATACCGCGTCATTAAGCCATTTTGCTGACATATGCTTCCTCCTTGGTCTTAGAATTACAGATACTGTGATTTTACAACTTATGCAGTTCCTAAACAACATAAAGTTTGAGGAATTCCTCTCAAAAACGACCATTTCACACGACTGTACGGCGTGGATGCGACGCGGGGTCAGCCCCGAGGCAAAACTCCTTCACTTTCCCGAACACAAAAAAACCGCGGTCATCCGGCAATTTGTCAGACAACCACGGACATATTTGTTTTTCTGTATCTTCCGCTTACTCAGGTTACAGTGATCTGTTTTTACTTCTTGTCTTTGGGTTCAACAGGAACAAGCCCCGCCCTTTTCAGAGCTATGACAATAAGCGGGATGAGGATGATCTGTACAATGATGCCGGGGATGGTATCGGTCACATAACTTGTGAAAAGCGCTGCGACGGCGATATTTCCTTTCATTCCGAGAAGTCCCACGCACACGAGTTTCGCAAGCACACCCACGATGCGGCCTGCGATCATTGCGATCACAAGGTCGACCCAGAGGAAAAATTTCTTTTTGGGTAAAAGGTTATAGCAAAGTCCTGCAACGCCACCGTAAGCAAGCAGTTCAAATACCATAGGCACGGCAACCTGCGGGAATGGAGGCATTGAGAAAAGCAGTGTCCTTAAAAGCGGAGCCACAAAGCCCACTATCATGCCCCAGACAGGGCCGCACAGAAAACCGCAGAGCAGCACAGGAAGATGCATGGGGCAAAGTTTGCTTCCTATCTCCGGGATCTGCCCGGTGAGGAAAGGCAAAACCAGTGCGAGCGCAAGGCATACAGCTGCCCAAACGAGCCTTAATGTTCTTGATGAGATCCTTGAATTCATGTTTTTCTCCTTTTCACAAATAAAAGGTACCGCTTTTCTTACAAGAAAAACGATACCTTCGTGATATCATACGATCATTTAAAAATACGGGCTTCAGCCCTCATGTCATCCTTCGTGAACGACAGCAGTATATTAAAGCATCTCTCCGATTTTGTCAACCGCCTCTTCTATGAGCGCGTTTACTGACACATTTTTAACACCGGCAACGACTATGTCGCACTTGTTCATGGGAATGAGTATCCGCACAGCATCCGCCTGTCCCACGGCCAGTGCCATCTTTGGAGTGATCTCACCATTCAAGGAGTCTGCGACCACAATCCCCACAGGCCCCACTATGACATCCGCAGTCCTGCACGTAACTATAACAGGGTTCTCGCCGGTTGCCGCGTTTCCCGCGCCTGCTTTCAGCATTGCCGATGTGGCCATGGCATTTGTTCCGACCGCTGTCAGCGAAATATCCGGAAAGCGCCCCAATACCGCCTTTATGACCTGTGCCCCGAGGCTCCCGCCCTGTCCGTCAATAACCAGTATCTTCATTAATTCCCGCCTTTCTGAGCATAGCTTCTTTTTTCCTGCCGCTCAAGTCTTCTCACTCGGTTGATGTGTCTCTCAAAATCACCGTTTCCTATGAGTTCCGCGATCACGTACTGATCGAGCGTCGGCACCGTGCATGAATAAAACCCGGTGTTTTCGCTGAATCTCCCAAGAAGCCGTTCAGGGACGACCATATATGCCACACGTACAGACGGCGAAATAGTCATCGAGAAGGTGTTGACATAGATCACGCGCTCCCCGCCGTCTATTGCCATCAGTGTCTCCTCGTTCTTCCTCGACGGGGAAAACTCCGATTCAAAATCGTCCTCCACCAGGATCCCGTTCCTCTTTGCGGCCCATTTTACATACTCTCTTTTTTTTGCGGCAGTCGCCGAAACTCCGCTTGGGTAGCTCCTGTACGGAGTGATGTGCAAAAGTCCTGCTTTTGTTTTCTGCAGTTTTTCGCTCTCTATTCCGTCGGATGCCAATGTAAGCATATCACATTTTGCCCCGAATGCGGAATATACCGTTTCTATCTTGTTGTAGGA
>JAEEGF011554386.1_pt1 | contig 59029 bp, 49 predicted proteins | sample 9134171 | NCBI WGS metagenome assembly JAEEGF01 (sample SAMN16246542, study PRJNA631951) | gut metagenome | biome: gut microbiome; feature: rumen; material: AP-attached | host: Bos | place: Iran: Karaj | collected 2018-10 | reverse complement strand
TATTTTACCCTCTCGACCATCATCTGCACTATGGAAACACCTTAATGTCACAAAGTCACATGTCACAACGTCACATTTTTCGTTTTCCTACGCTGGCAGGGGTGTAAACATGCCTTTTTTGGCGTAATCATGCCTTTTTATTGGCGAAAACATGGTTTCTACGAGCGCAACCACACCTTCTATCGGCGTAACCATGATTTCTACGAACGTAAACATGGCTTCTACAAACGCAAACATAGCGTCTACAAACGCAAACATAGCGTCTACAAACGAAAACATGGCTTCTACGGACGTAAACACACGTGAGTTAGACGAATTCAGAATCATGCAAGCTGTGTGTCAGAAAATCGGAGGAACAGGTCCCTTGATTTCCATGGAAATTGCAATTAATGCCTGATTATGCTCGAATTGATGCCTGATTATGCTCGAATTGACGCCTAGTTACACGCTAATTAATGCCTGATTAGACCTTATAAGCAAAAACATAATCAGCGGGCCGTATGCTATGACCCGCTGATTATTATTTTATGATGAAATATACTTTGACTATATACAAATGGTGTTAGAAGCGTCTTCCACCGCCCCAGCCACCACCGGGACGGCCACCACCCCAGCCACCAGGACGTCCACCGCCCCAGCCGCCACGGCCTCCACCGCGGCCAAACTGGCCAGGTCCACGATCACCACCTTCCTTATTACGTCCGCCAAAGAGATTGAAGCGGTAGATGACGTGCAGCATAGCATAAGAATTAATGTTATTATACCTGGAGTCGCTACGCATATCAGCAGTAACTGAACGGTTGAAGTTGCTGCGGTTTTGCAAAATATCATAGAACTGCAAGCTGAGTGTCAGCGCATTACCCTTGAGGAACGACTGACTCACCTGTGCATTCCATATCAGCTCGTTGGTATTCATGCTGCTATCGTTATATCCACGGCGGCTTTGGTTATGCAGGTCGGTAGATATACTGGTTCCCCACGGAGCGTAAATATTGATACTACCTCCGTAAGAGAATGTCCAAGTGTCGAGATTACTAACCGACTGCAGAAGGTTTTTCGAGTGATTATAGTTGAACATTCCATCGAGAGCCACCTCCAGCCAGTCTTTGCGATAGCTGGCCTGCAGACGTTCCATAATCATATCCGAACGGGTCGTATTCTCCACGCTCTCATGGCCCTGTGCCAGATAGTTCACGTTGTTTGCGTGGTTTACCATTGCAAAATTGTTGACGTTCCACACACCGGCAGAGTCAATAGAGAAATTATACATCAATCCGATATTGGCATTCCAATTGCCGTTGATATTCTCAGGCTGGGTGGTGCGCACACCGGTTTCTGTATTATATGTGGTCTTGTTACTGATACTGTTACGCGTATTATTATAATTAATAAAGGTCATGATACCCTGCTGGTGACTCTGGATATAGTTATTATATCTGAGCTCAAACCTGTTGTTGAACGAGGGTTTCAAACCAGGGTTACCCTTACGGATGTTCATAGGATTGCTGTCGTCGGTAATATCGAGCAAGTCGCTCATCGATGGCTGAGAAGTGCTTCCACGATACTCCGCACGAAGTTCACTGACAGGCGAGAACTTATATCTGAAGTCGAGTGTAGGTGTAACATTCACCACATTTCGTGTGGTATCGGTGTGTAATCCCTGATAATTCTGCACAAAATTGGTCTTTTGCGGTTGAATCATCGCACCGACATTCAGGTTATAAGCCTTGTTGATAAGTCGGAATGTAATGTTTGCTTCGTGAATATAGTTTTTGTACTCAGAGAAACGGCTCAGGTCATCATCCAAGTAAGAATCCAGCGGATTGACCAAATGGCTCAAATATGAATCCCACCCCCGATAGTGATAACCCAGATTAGAGAAGTCGCTTACGTTTCCGAAATCATAGGTAGAACGGTCACTCTTGTTGTAACTGTACTGGAAACGATAACGGAACTGCAGGAATCCGCCCTTGAAGATAGGCTCACTATAGGTTGCCTGCAAGGCGTAGCTCCAACTCTTTGTAGGTGTGAGGTTGTAGCGGTTGGTATAGAAAGTAGAGTCGTTACCGAACATGTCTTGCTTTTGATAAAGAGTTGTCCGCGATGTCGAGAGGCTCTTGCTATCATTATCGTTGTAGTTGATATTACCACGTATAGTGATATTACGTCCGGGCTTGGCCAACTTACGGTTATACTGCAACATGGCACTGGTAGAGAGTCCGTCGCTATACGACATTGAGCCATTATCGGCGTCGTTCACCAGCACATTCTTGTCTTTAAGGATGCTCAGCGAGTTCAGCGGATCGGTGACGTATCCGTAAGGATCCTCATTAAAAGTAGCCGACCTGGAGAAGTTGATTCCGTCACTGTTATTCCAACGGAAATTCGGGCGGAACATGATGTTGGTCATTGAGTCAGGCTTCCACTCCAACCGTACACGGGCATCAATATTATTATTCCTGCTGTAATTCTGGCTGATGCTGTTTTCGTACGACTGGTTGGCAAGGTTGAAACGGCCAACAGAAGAAATAGTCTGCTGGTCACCGTCGCGATGATTCCAGCGCAGGCTACCGTCAATCTCCAGTTTGTCAGTTTGGAAGTTATAGTTGGTTGCGGCCATTTTGCTGGCGTTCAGACCACGAGGGCCACCCCAGCGGCCACCGCCACCGCCACCAGGAAATCCCTGATCGCCGGTATTGTTAGCATTGAAGAATCCCATCAGACGAGTCTTGTCAGTAAAATGCGCACCCATCAGACGAGCAGAATAACGGTCTTTCGTACCGATTCCTAAGTCGTCGTTGGTAAAGTATCCTTTGTTCATTCCAGGCTTAATACCGAAATCGAGCACCGTTTCTTCCTCACCGTCATCAATACCGGTTACGCGAGCCAAGTCGCTCTTCTCCTGATAAGCCTTAATATTGTTTACGATATCGACAGGAAGATTCTTCAGGGCGGTCTCTGTATCGCCGGTCATGAACTCCTTTCCGTCGACCTTAATCTTATTCACCTGACGGCCGTTGATAGTAATCTTACCATCATCATCAATCTGAGCACCGGGCAATTTCTTCACTAATTCCTCGATGACGGAACCCTCGGGCGTGCGATAGGCGGCTGCATTATATACAAAGGTATCTTCTCTCACGGTCACTTTCGAAGCCTGTCCAGTTGCCACAACACCTTTCAGCATGATAGCATCAGGTCCCATTGACATGCTGCCAAGCGACACATCCTTGCCACCGGATATTGTGATGTCCTTCACAATACTCTTATAACCTATACTGTTGATTTTCAGGATATACTTGCCGTTTGACGGGGCTGTCAGCGAAAACTCTCCATTCATATTTGAAAGTGTTCCCTTTACAAACGAACTGTCGGTCTTTAATAATTGAACTGTTGCCTGAATAACCGACTCACCAGTCTCTTTGTCTGACAATTTACCAGAAATTTTACGATTCTGTGCGAACGTAAGTGCCGATGCAAACATCATCATCAGCACCACCAGAAGTACCTTCTTCATTAACATAATGTTGTGATTGATTTAGTTTTTAGACGTAGTGCACAGCAAAACGTTTAAAGCTAAAACTAAAAAATGTGTTAAATGAACACTATTTATTTCATTACGGGAAATCATGAGCATGATGAAAATGCATTTTTTTATTATAACCGGCCATTTATTTAGATATTTTATGTACATTTGTAACCGAATTACGTTAGTTTGAGATTATGGAGCAGAGAATTATTATTTCAGGAAATCTACAGCAAGAACTGGCAACCGCTATTTCAGAATGTGAGCACGACCGCTTGTTTGTGCTTACAGACGAAACTACACGACAAGCCTGCTGGCCTGTTGTCGAGCACTTTCTCTGTCTGAAAAACGCGAGGCTCATTACTATTGGCGCCACCGACGCAAATAAAACACTCGACTCACTGGCCCACGTATGGCGCTCCCTGCAAGAGGGAGGAGCCACACGCCACTCATGCGTCGTCAATCTGGGAGGCGGTATGGTGACCGATCTGGGCGGCTTTGCCGCAAGCACTTTTAAGCGTGGACTTGATTTCATTAATATTCCGACTACCCTGCTGGCCATGGTCGATGCCAGCGTTGGCGGGAAAACCGGTATCAACTTTTGCGGATTGAAGAATGAGATTGGCGTCTTCAACGAGTCGAAAGTGGTCATCCTCGATACCTCGTTCCTCAAGACTTTGGATGCGGAGAACATTCGTTCGGGCTATGCGGAAATGCTAAAACACGGACTGATTGCCAACGAAAACACGTGGGCTGAATTGTTAAACTTCCCTCTTGAGAGTCTGCCAGACACCCAACTGCTACAACAGCTGCAACACATGCTGGCCAAGAGCGTCGGCATCAAGGAGCGCATAGTGACCGAAGACCCATTTGAGCACGGAATTCGCAAAGCCCTGAACTTAGGTCATACTTTTGGACATGCATTCGAGAGCTGGTCTTTCTGCCAAACAGCTTCATCCCATAAAACGTCGTCAACAACCGCTGTTCAGCACACATCTCCCCTACTCCATGGCTATGCTGTGGCTTATGGACTCATTTGTGAATTGTATCTGAGTGTTATCAAGGCAGGATTCCCTGCTGACAAGATGCGGCAGACGGTGCGGTTCATACGCGAGAACTACGGGCAAATGGAAATCACATGCGATGACTACCCCGCATTGATCGAGTTGATGACCCACGACAAGAAAAACACTTCCGGATGCATCAACTTCACTTTGCTTGCAAACATTGGCGACATTCGTATCAACCAGACCGCAACCGACGACGAAATCAAGGAGGCGCTGGATTTCTATCGCGAAGGATAAAGGCAGAAAAAACGCCAAAAACTTGCTTTCAAACAAAAATAATTGTATCTTTGCAGAAGGATAGACCCCAATACAGGGTTTATCCTTTATTCGTTTTTTAGAGTGTTATTGTCAGTCTATCACTCCAGTGAGAGCAGTCTATCACTCCAGTGAGAGCAGTCTATCACTCCAGTGAGAGGATTCTATCACTATAGTGAAAGTTTCTAAACGATGCCTTCTCGTACCACAAATAACGGCTACCTGTACCCCAGATAGCCGTTGTTTGTACGTCAAAATATAGTTTGTTTGTTGCTTTCTTTATCTCATGGCAATATAGAAAGCCTTTTTGCATCTGTAGCAAGATGCTCTATCTCGGCACGGGCAAGTTTTCCTGTCGCAGTCAGCGGAATGCTGCTGACATGCAGGTAGTGGCGGGGACGCCAGTATTTTGGCAATATTCGTTCGCAGACAGCATGGGCAACCGCTAAATCCTCATCTTCAGTAACAAGCACAACAGCCTCACCAAATTTCGCGTCATTACATTTGGAAATGGCAAAAGGGGCTGGAAGATGGGAATGTAAGAGGCGCTCCACTTCCTCAATCTGTATCTTGATACCTCCCGAGCAGATGACGTTATCCTTTCGTCCAATAATCTTGAAGCGTCGGCCGTCAGCCGCAAGTTCTGCGATATCGTTAGTCGTCAATCTCTCACCACACACCAACGGTGCATCTATCACCAGACAATTCTCATTGTTCAGGCTAACTACCACGCTCTCGAAAGGCGTATACCACTGGCTGGCCTCTGCGCCACTGAGCCGCCTGAGCGCAATGTGTGAAAGGGTCTCGGTCATGCCGTATGTACTCCACACGGCATTCGGAAAGTCTTTCAGTTCATCAGCCAAAGTGTCATCAATAGCTCCTCCTCCGATAATCAGATGCTGAATAGACATCAAAAGCTCTCGTTCCTCAGCCACTTGCAGCGAATTATACACCTGCATAGGCACCATAGCCGCAAAAGTAAATGGTTTGATGGGTTCAGATTGACCAGCATTCGCAGTTTGCATATGACTGATAGCGGCTAACGGATGACCAGAAGGCTCGACAACAGTGAGATTCAGATTTCTGACCAGTGAGCGGACAATCATCATCTTGCCTGCAATATAGTCTGGCGACATACAGAGCAAGGCTGTATCACCAGACTTTAATCCCAGAAAGTCACAAGTGATGCGGGCACTTTCCTCCATCCTCCGTTTCTCAACCCAGATTTGTTTGGGAACACCCGTTGAGCCACTCGTGCGCACTGACACGCAGTCGTTGTTGTTATTCCACTCGCTGATAAACTCCTCAACTGTCATACCGTAATTACATCATATCATAAAAGCTATTATTTCGATATCTTTGTATGGTGTGTAGACGTCTCAATTGGCGACTAAACCTTCATCCAAAGTCTCTCACCACGAACCTCAAGCGGCATCGAAATGTTGTCTGTAAACAATTGTCCGGTACCCAGTCCTTGCGGCATGGTAATGTGTTCGCCGTAGACATCTGCCGCAAATTGAGCAATGGCATTGAGTCCGATATTGCTTTCCAGCGCACTGGTAATCCAACTCTTAATTCCTCGTTCGCCTGCCATCCTAATCCACTCCCTGCAACCGTGCATTCCTCCGTGCAAAGAAGGTTTCAGAATGATAAATTGCGGTTTGATAATATCCAGCAACTGAGCCTTTTGCTCAGGGGCGTTCACTCCGATCAGTTCCTCGTCGAGGGCAATAGGCAACGGTGTATTGCGACAGAGTTCAGCCATATCGCCCCACTCTCCTGCAGGGATGGGTTGCTCAATGCTGTGCAAGTCCAATTGTGAAAGCCGTACCAGACGGTCGAAAGCCTCGTCGAAGTTAAATCCGCCATTGGCGTCTACACGTATTTCCACATCCTCGAAACTGTAGCGCTCGCGTATACGATGAATCAAATCCAACTCTTCGTCAAAGTCAATCGCACCGATTTTAATCTTTATGCAGTGGAATCCCTGCTTCAGTTTTTCCTCCAGACGGGCCAGCATCTCGTCGTGAGTACCCATCCATATAAGACCGTTCATGGGTATTCCCACCTCACCATGGCTGAAAGCATTGTCAAATAAAATATGTGAACCACCTGATTTCAGACTCAACAAGGCCGTCTCGAGCCCGAACAACATAGAAGGATAGTTGCACAGCGTCTTATAGTCAATCTCTCCAGTTCGCTCCAAACCGTCGCAAAAACTGCGTAACACTCCCTCATAATCAGGAATATCATCACAACTCAGCTGCGGTAACGGCGCACACTCGCCTATACCCATGTGTCTGCCATCTGAAATCTCCACAAACCAACTTTTCCTGACGGTATAAATACCACGGGAAGTACCAGCGGGCTGCTTGAAATGGAGCGTTCGCTCGGTGATATTGATTCGATACATATTTTATTCTATAATAAAGACGCTTTTATCAATTAACCTAATAATGATACTCTCTCCATCTGCCTTTTATATTTTTACGGCAGTTTCGGATACTTTTTAAAATCCGGTTTGCGCTTTTCAAGGAATGCTTTTCCACCCTCCTGAGCCTCATCGAGAAAATAGTATAGCATCGTACAGTCACCCGCAAGTTCTTGAATACCAGCCTGTCCGTCCAATTCCGCATTCAGTCCGGCCTTAATCATGCGAAGAGCCAATGGTGAGCGTTCCATCATAATCTCCGCCCATTCCACGCACTCGTCTTCCAATCGCTCCAAGGGTACCACTTTATTTACCAGTCCCATGCGCTCTGCTTCCTCAGCATTATACTGCCGGCAGAGGAACCATATCTCACGGGCTTTCTTCTGTCCGACAATACGTGCCAGATAACTGCTGCCGAAACCAGCATCGAACGAGCCAACCTTCGGACCTGTCTGTCCGAAAATCGCATTCTCACTGCAGATGGTCAAGTCACACACCAGATGCAAAACATGACCGCCACCAATAGCATAGCCATTCACCATAGCAATGACTGGTTTGGGCAGACGCCTTATCTGCATCTGGACATCGAGCACACTGAGACGCGGAACGCCTTCTTCATCAACGTATCCGCCGCGTCCTTTGACATGCATATCACCTCCTGAGCAAAATGCCTTGTCGCCAGCACCCGTCAGAATAACCACAGAAATGCGCGACATCTCCCGGCACATACTAAAGGCCTGACTCAGCTCCAGCGTAGTCCTAGGTGTAAAAGCATTGCGATAACGCGGACGATTGATAGTAATTTTAGCGATTCCATTATACTCTTCGAACAGGATTTCCTCGAAATCCCGAATCTTTTGCCATTCTCTTTTTGCCATAATCTTGATGTGTTTTACAATTTGATAGGTGCAAAGATACAAAAAATTGAGAATAATTTAGTATCTTTGCGCTCAGAATTCACTAATTAACCTTATACCTATGCTCCAAATCCGCTGCAAGAACATCAATGTCACGAAGAGCTTTCCAGAAGGAACCTCGCTACTGGACGTTTATCAGGAGTTTGCCGATGAGATTCATCTGCCCTATCCTGTGGTTTCGGCAAAAGTCAATAACACCTCACAAGGACTGAAGTTTCGTCTTTTTCAAAACCGAGACGTAGAGTTCTTAGATGCCAGAGAGGGTTCTGGCCGACGTGTCTATGTGCGCTCATTGTGCTTTGTGCTGTACAAGGCCACAAGCGACCTCTTCCCTGGCAGCAAATTATTCATTGAGCATCCGCTTTCACGCGGTTATTACTGTAACTTTAAAAAGAAAGGTGGAGAGAATCTCTCGGAAGGTGACGTGGAGCTCATCAGCAAGCGCATGCAGGAGATTATCGACCTGAATATGCCTTTCCGGCGAAATGAGGCAACGACCGAAGAAGCTGTGCGTATTTTCGCTGAGCGTGGTTTCTCGGATAAAGTGAAATTGCTGGAGACTAGCGGACAAATTTATAGCGACTATTACACATTGGGCGATACTGTAGATTACTACTATGGTCCGCTGTTGCCAACTGCCGGGTATCTGAAAGTGTGGGGACTGGAACAATACAAAGACGGACTTCTGCTTCGTGTTCCCGATAAGGACAATCCGCTGAAACTTGCCGAAAAAGTAGATATGCCACACACATTTGACATGTTTGCAGAGAAAGTTCGTTGGGATATTATTATGAGATTGTCAAACGCCGGTGATGTAAACAAAGCCATCTTGAAAGGACATGCTTCCGAGCTGATTCAGGTGAGTGAGGCTTTGCAGGAGAAGAAAATCGTTCAAATTGCCGAAGAGATAGACAGAAGATTCCGTACGGAGATTGATCCTATCCGTATTGTCCTGATTACCGGCCCATCAAGTTCAGGAAAAAGCACGTTCTGCAAAAGACTTTCAGTACAGTTGCTGGCATGCGGACTACGTCCTTATTCCTTTTCTACAGACGATTATTTTGTGAATCGTCTTGACACACCCAAGTTACCTAATGGTGATTATGATTTCGACAATATCAAAACTGTCGACTGCGAATTGTTGGAAGACCATCTGATGCGGTTGATGAAAGGTGAACGTGTAGAGATTCCTGAGTATAACTTTGTTACCGGAAAGCGCGAATACAATGGGAAAAAGCTCAAACTCACCAACGATAGTGTACTCATCATCGAAGGAATCCATGCTTTGAACCCGTTGCTGACTGAGCGTATTCCCGCTTCAGCGAAGTTTAAAATCTACATTTCTGCTCTTACCAGCATTTCTTTGGACGACCACAACTGGATTCCCACACGCGATAACCGCCTATTGCGGCGTATTATCCGCGACTACAATAAGGGAGCCTTTACTGCTCAGGAAACCATCAGCCAGTGGAAAAACGTTTGCGAAGCAGAGGAGCAATGGATTTTCCCATTCCAGGAAACGGCGGATGTCATGTTCAACTCCGCCTTGAACATTGAGTTTGCTGTATTACGAACGCATGCGGAGGTCATCCTTTCATCGGTTCCAAAGAACTGTCCCGAGTATTCCGAGGCTCATCGCCTATTGAAGTTCATTCACTACTTCATACCCGTAAGCGACAAAGAAATACCACCAACCAGCATCATGCGTGAGTTTGTGGGTGGATCCAGCTTTAAGTATTAAAAGAGAATAAACTGTAGGTCTCACAACCGACGTATTATTGGCATATCAACAAAAGGTCATTATCGGTCTATTGCTCTTGTCCTTCTGTTGATATGCTAATTTAGTACGTTGCCTTTAATGATCGAAAATAATCTTTCATAACCTGTTCGTCTGACTCCGCATCAGTGAACAACTCCAAAAGTACAGGCCGATCGCCCTCCATTGTCAGCAATTTATTGATTCCCTGTTGCATCTCTTCCATATTCGAAGCCTTGAGATAGACGATATTGTTTTGGATACAGATGCCTTCAGCAGAGGTGTGATGACTTGCTGCGACATATTGATCACGTGCAGGACTCTGTTCCAATCCTCTTAACATGTTGAAAATACCACCCTTCCCATTATTTAATAATAGGATACGGAGATTGCCTTGCAGGTTTTGGTTCCATAAGGCATTCTGATCATAGAAGAAACTCAGGTCGCCAATGACAGTAAAAACAGGCTTCTTTGCAACGATGGAAAAACCTGCGGCAGTAGACAGAGAGCCTTCTATGCCATTAACACCGCGATTACAGTAGACATAGTCTGAAGAAAAGATACAAGACAATCGCACAGCTGTGGAATTTGCATAGTGCCGATAAGCAGGAATACCAGATTCTGACAGTCTGTGCTCAAAGTATTTCACAGTTGCCATCTGCGAATAGGAAAGAGTTGCTTTTTCTGTAACAGTTGAAACACGTTCGAGCTGTTGCTTCCACCGAAGAACAAATTCCGAAGTGTCGGCCAATTCCCCAGATGGTTTTTCCGTATCAACGTCTAAAAGTGCTGGGCTCTCCAAATACTTATCTAAATACATTAATACTGGTTCAAAGTCACTCTCCAAAACGCCTTTTGCATGCATAAAGGTATCATGTAGCTGTCCGTCAATAGATAATTCCCAGAAAACAGCATCTGTAACCTTACGCAAAAACTTCTTCAGACGTTTACTGACGATCATACCACCATAGAGCACAAAGTCAGGACGCAAGTTTTCATCGTCTCCCATAGCATAGAGAACCTCATCGAAATGGGTAGTTCCCAAACCACTTCCCAAAGGCTCGTAGAGAACAACGGCATGATTCTTCAGATGCTGAAGCTCATGGTCTCTTAAAACTGTTTCTCTGTTTTGGCCAATAATAATCAGCGGGCGTCGGGCTGACCAAAAGTCTGCCCGCATACCACTTTCTTCTATCTGATGATAATCCATCAAGCCACTATAACGGCTGATACCATCTTCATGCGGCAGCTGCTCGACATCAAACTGGAAAAGGGGCTCAGATATGGGTACATTGATATGAACAGGGCCTCCTCCCCGATTGGTAGACTCCAAAAGAGCCTCATTGATAAGACGTTTGCAATACCAATGTCCTTCTTGGTCTGGGGGTTCAGGCAATGTTACGGTTTTACGCACAAAATGGCCAAGAGCATCAGACTGCGGGAGTGTCTGCCCATCGAGTTGGTCTATCCACTGCGGGGGACGATCTGCGGAGATGACAACAAGTGGCACATGCTGATAGAATGCCTCTGCCACAGATGGTGCGAGATTGAGGAGGGCAGTACCACTGGTAACACACACAACCACAGGCTCATTGATACATAAAGCCATGCCCAAGGCATAAAACCCCGCACTTCGCTCATCGGTAACAGGATAGCACTGGATATCAGGACACTCGTTGAGATTATGCACGAGAGGCGAATTCCTACTTCCTGGACAACAGACTGCATGACGGATGCCATGCGCCACCAACAGAGCCGTCAGTATATTAACATTCTCTTTGTTGCTATACATGCTTGATTCTTTGTATTTTTCTTATATCTTGATATAGATCTTACGCTTATACAGCCACCAACCCACGGCTCCGCACATTAGTACATAGCTCATAGCAAAGCAGAACGATGCCCAATAAGTATTTGTCACTATGGCATGAATACCATTATATATCCAATCGTTCACTCCATAATGTCCAAAAACTATAGCCATTACCTCACTCAATACGTAAAGGAACAAAGGGTTGACACCGAAAACCAAGAAGAAAGTAGCCCAACGGTTACGACCACGAATATCGATAACATACATGAGAATGCCTTGCAGAAGTGACGCAAGGCCGCAGGTCATCAGCACATAGCTCGGACTCCAGATGCGTTTATTGAGCGGCAATCCATATGATAACATATAACCTCCAAGAACCAATATACCTCCAGCAAGCAAAAACTGCAGGACTTTCTCATTAGTACTACGAGCCTTCATCATGGCACGTCCACACCAAAAGCCTATCAGTGTATGAGCTATGGCTGATATGGTGCCTAACAGTCCCTCGGGATCAACCGGACTCTTGTGATAGAGATGATCATAACCAAGCACGGTATTGTCGATACGGGCTGCAATATTTGTAGAATCTTGGGCATATCCGTTCCCAACAAGCAAGATAATAGTGTAGACCAACAATAATGACACACACACATGAAGGGTATACTTATGATTTATCGTCAGAGCCAGCAACGATACCGCGCAGTAGCAGAGAGCAATACGCTGCATAACGGCCATGATGCGTAAATGGCCCCATCCCCAGTCGCCACCCAATACATTTGCCAACCAATTAATACCCAGTCCTATCAAGAATATCAACACTGTTCGTTTAATTACTTTCCGGGCTACGGGCGCAGACCACTTGAACTGATATTTGCGAAGTGACAAATAGGTGGAGATACCCATAATATATAAGAAGAAAGGAAAAACGAGATCACATGGAGTCATACCGTTCCATACCGAGTGCTTAAGCATCGTGAACGTATCACCATAACCGTCGTTCACCAAAATCATGCCCGCTACCGTAATGCCTCGCAACACATCGAGCGACTGAAGACGTTTGCTGCTCATGGTTCAATGAATTTAATGATTTCGTTAACAATAGCAATGATATCACCTTCCGGCTGAGCTGAATAGCTATTATGCTGCAAAGTCCACGGTTCTTCCATAGCATACCAGTCGAGTTTTACCTCCTGAGGCAGAGCCATCGCAAATAGTTCCGAAGCCGTTTTATTGCTATTAGGACCAGTTCCCAGCATATCAGGTTGAGGAAGTGTGGATTGCTCCATTTGCTTGGACATAGCCTTGAAGTAAGCATCCCACCGCTTAGCATAAAAATCTTTCAGCAGGCCCTGCCACTCTTTATGTGCGTAGTCGCGCAAACCGCCCTCATCGGCACAAGTGCGGTTACCCCATGTCGTAATCTGTACGCGCGCATTCCATTCATATTGGTCGCTTTCAGCCTTTGACGTACCGCAACGACGGGCCGCTTCAGTCCAATGACCAAGACGGAATTCAGAGCGTGTACCAAGCAGACGGTCTTGCAGATATATCATTTTCATAAAACGCTCTGCCTCCTTTTCGAATTGTTTCCGAGAGAAAGATTTGTAGGCTGCAATCGTTCTATGATACTGAACACGTGCTTGGTCGGCCAGGGCCTGTCGGGTCATGTCCACCAGATCATACTCAAAGTTGTTGTTCCCGCGATAGCGTTCTGCCACACCGGCCATTAACACAGCGGCAAGGCGGGTGTTATCGGGATCATAGTAATTACGCATTTTCGACCAACTACTGGCCTGAAAATTATTCAATGTCGGACGACCACAGAAAATGCTCTCGTGAGGACCTTGCTGATTATTCCCCAAAGGACAATTATAGATACTATTTATCAATATTTGCCATGCCTCAAGAATCTTCTCATCACGAACGCCATAGCGCGCAAATACATAGTCTTTAATCCATTGCTCCTTTGTCAGATGCTCATTTCGCCAAGGCAACTCGCTCATTAGCTCAAACATCACGGGATTGTTTTCTGAACCTTCCATCGTGAAACCAATGCCTTTTAGAGTTTTCGAACAAGGCAATTGGGGGGCAGTAGCCTGCTGAAAATTGTTAAGCAGTTGGTCCATACGGCCATGCAAACCGACATTTGCGCCAAAGTTCTCCAGCAAACAAAACAGCCAGGGATGCTGCTTATAACCCTCTTTGCGCTGCCAGATACTCGGGATGCCAAACATAGGACGGCACTCGCTGAACAAATCAAGGACAAGCAAGTCCTTTGCATCCATGGGATCAACCATCTGGGGGCGTGGATTCTCCGTCCATCCTTGTATCACCCACACTGCTTTTGGATTCACAGCCTTCATTGCACGCATCAGTTGTCTTCCAGCCTCGGTATAGTCAATGGCGCTATCGTCATTTGATTCGTGGAAAGGATCCATTGAATAATAATCCGAACGACCGAAAAGACGGGTGAGTTCTTGGTAATAGATAGTGGCAATTTCGTTGAAGCGAGGGTCTGTTGGCAGCAAATTAGCTGGTCTTTGATATCCGTTCCAAAGCCCACCATCAGTAACATTCAGCCCCAACCGTTCCTTGGCATCATGTGGCATCATACCACAGTAGCCCGGTAAAACAGGGTGCATGCCGTACTCGCGCATCCGCTTCAGTATTTGCTTCTGAAGTGTCTCCTGCCGTGTATACCAAGAACGTGGCAACGGACCGCCCCAACCTTCCAGATTATTCATCTCCCACCAGGCAAGGAATGCTGGTCCGGCAATGAACTTTCCAATCTCTTCCTCATTATAGCCAAGTCTGGCCAACATATTGCGCCAAACGCATTCTTCGCCCACAATAGCAAGAGGCAGGTTCACACCATGAAGTGCCATCCAGTCGATTTCACGTTCCCAACGCTGCCAATCCCAAAAAGCCATCGAGTAAGAAAACGTACAATAATTGAAATCATATCGCAAAGTGAGGTCGGTTTCATGGCGTTCCGGTTTTTCAACCTTTGGTAATATGGAAGGGAGTTTTGCCTGCATCTGGTTCCACGAAAGATGAATTCCGCAATAGTATTTCAAATACCAGTTGATTCCCACTGCCGCATTTACCCACGTATTGGCTTTAATGGCAATCTTCTTGCCAGCCTGTGATATCTCGAAAAAGTCTCGTTGTGTATCAGGTGTTAAATGCTTGGCTTTAGTAGTTGTCAGTTCAATTTTGAATTTCTTGGAAGCACCGCCGTCAATGCGTTCCAATAGTCCGTCGATTGGCGTGGCAGACGAACCAACAACCATCAGAGAGAAAAGAAATGTGAGTATGTGTTTCATGTTTTAATTATTTTTCTACAAAGGTACAAATTAATTGATAATTGGCAATTGATAATTGACAATTTTTCGTATTTTTGCAGCCGGAAAATGAAATATGTAGGTGAACTGATATCCTTAGGGGTGGCTTTTTCATGGACTATAGCTGCACTGGCCAGTGAAATAGGAAGCCGTAAACTAGGCGTTTTCGTCATGAACGTCTGGCGTATGGCTCTTGCCTTGTTGTTCTCCATGCTCCTCATGTGGCTGACTTTGGGCCAGCCTTATCCCGTTTATGCAAGCAGTGAGACATGGATGTGGATGCTGCTGTCGGGCATTGTGGGTTATTTCTTTGGCGATTGGTGTCTTTTTAACAGCTATCTGACTATCGGCTCACGTTTCGGGCAATTGTTTATGACATTGGCTCCTATGTTTGCTGCCTTGTCGGCATGGGTAATGCTTGGACAAACGCTGTCTTGGAAAGCTTTACTGGCCATGGCCGTCACATTGGCAGGAATCGCAATATCCATATTGGGCAGAGGCGGAGGTCACAAAGTATCACTTCAACTTCCTACCAAAGGTATTCTCTTCGGCATCGGAGCGGGCATGGGACAGGGAGTTGGCCTGGTACTGAGTAAGATTGGCTTGGATCATTATACAACCGATGTTCCTACACAGGTTCTACCAGCAATAATTGATTATCTGCCCTTTGGCTCTAATCTCATTCGTTGCGTTGCAGGACTAACATGTTTCTCTCTATGGCTGGTTTTACGTGGTGAGGCAAAACAGATGAAGACCAGTATCCACGAGCGCCAAGGCATGCTGGCCATGCTCATAGCTGTGTTCTCTGGACCATTCATAGGCGTGGGATTCTCACTAATGGCCGTTCAATATACAGCTGCGGGAATAGCTAGTACTATTATGGCGATGACACCTATTCTGATTCTGTTACCTTCTCGTTGGCTGTTCCACCAGCCCATTACAGGAAAAGGTGTCGTTGGAGCAGTCATCTCCTGTATAGGGGTATCATTGTTTTTCCTGCTATAGCCATCCTCTATTCTCTATCTCAAGGACGGGGAGTAATGGACCTCCCCAAACCTCTCCAGAAGGGAGACTAAAAGATAGGGTAAACTTGCGCTTCTAAAAACTCTACCGATATAACTAAAAAAGTCTCCCTCCCTTAAGACTGGATTTGTTCGTTTCTTAATATATCCAGATATTTGGTTTCCTTTGATTCTTAGGCATTTTATTGAACCGATAGCTCACACTGAGCATGACATAGCGAGGAATGACATTGGTGAAAGTTTCCGTGCGTCCCTGCTCATCGATATTGAACTTACGGTCTTTTAGATTACCCAACAGGTCTGTACCTTTCAGACTAAACAGCAAGGCACCTTTCATGAGTGTTTTGGTGAGTGTGGCGTTCCATATCAATTCATCGGTGTTCATCTCACTGGCACTGTAGCCCCGGTGACAGAAATTGGTGATGTCTGTAACAAGTTGTAGTTTCCAAGGCAGCGCTATAACACCACTAACACCATAGCTAAAATCACCAGCTTTGATGGTATTGAAGTCAGCACGGTCACCGGTCGTGTGTTTGTAAGTGGCTGAGCCTTTGAGAGAAACCTCACTGTCACTGCCGAATCTGTATGTTATCTCAAGATTGTCGGTCAGACTGCTGTTGTTCACCGTGCTACGCACGCTCTCATCCTGACCGGCAACAGAGGCAAGGTCGATATTATGGCTATATTCGAATCCCAACTGGTTCTCAAATGAGAATACGTCTTTTTTCTTCATGAACATATCACTTCCACTACCAAAGGTAATATCTGCACCAGCATTCCAGTTCCCATTGACGTTGGTGGGCTTAGTAGTTTGCACACCTGTCACTTTGTCATACACCATACTATATGCCATCTGATTATCAATATGGGTATAATGAGCACCTACGCCCAACCTTCTTTGATGCTTATTCCTGAGGTTGTTACAGTGGATATTGACTTGGTACATGTGGCTGTTCTTCAGGTTAGGATTTCCCAACCGGATGTTCAGCGGATTACTATCATCGCGGAAATCAATCAGCGAAAGCATATCGGGAGCCGACGTATTGACACTAGCATTCATGCTGAAATACATTAATCCCTTATTGTCGGACTTGCGGTAGGTGACGGACATGGCAGGATTGAGGAACAGATTGCTTTGGTCAACACGCGACTCGCGCTGACGGAAATAATTCATATCGCGCTTCTGCCAGTTGAGAGGAAGGCTGAACGAGAACATCAAATCTCCCGACGTAGGCTCAAAAACACCTTGAGTCATAATTTGCTTCTTATTCTCTATGGGTTTCCACCGCAGGTCGATCGAAAGGTTATGATCAAATGTACGGCTATCATAGTTGTAGCTGTTTGCATGGTCAATCACATCGCGCAACACATCGCGAACGGAGGGCAACATGTCGAGTGTGGTGCTGTCGCTTTGAGCTAAACGGTCCAGTCGATAGAGCATACTCTCATTGTTGTTATACTGATAGCCAAAGCGATAGTTCAATCCTATGCTATGACGGCCAAGTGCATAATCGTAACCTGTTCCAACGTTCAGACTGGTGCTGTTGGTGGGAGCAGGATTGTACTCATGCCTGAAGTCAGACAGACCATTTTTCAGATATCGCAGGTCGTTGAGCGAGAAACGGTCATTCTTACTGTGACTATGAATGAAATCCACATTAGTACGGATCATGTCGCTGCCCACTTTGAAGTTCGATGTTAGTGATACATTGGCATTATTAGATGTTGACTCCGACTGGCTGGCCATTCTCGACATATTGAGAGTCATCGCACGATAGCGTTCAGGATGATCGAAAACATCGTGAAGGATATCAGAATAAGAGGAAGGATCCTGGTCAAAACTTGCAGAGAGGCTGCTTGAGCGGGTGTTACCTGTAGTATGAACGAAACTGGCATCGAGATGCCCGTTTAATCCTTTTGGTGAAAAACTAGCAGACATATTATTGCGCCAGTTGATATTGCGGTTGCGCGAGGCATTAGAATTACGACCATAGGTATCACCCCCAGTCAAATAGGTCTGCGATGAAGTCCAAGTATCATTGGCACTATTGTTGTGAGATATAGTAGTGTTTACATTAATCGAGAATGGATCGGAGAACTCACCATAGACATACGAGAGACCATAGCTGCGATTAGTACTTACACCCGACGGATTCTGCATGGCCCTGAGCATGTCAAGGGACACCGCGCCAGGTACGTAAATTTCTAAATCGTTGATGTTATTTAAACGGGTTGTGATTCCTATAGAAGACTTCCCACGTGCCTGACGCAACATACCATTGACAAGGAAACGCTGGTCGGTGCCAGCCCCTGCACGTATGTTCCCCATCAGACTGCGTTGATATTGCTTTTTCAGCCGTACATCCATCACATATTGACGGTCGCCCATATCGCGGCCCATCATCTCTGTATCTTTTCCGTCTCGGTCGAATACGTTTACTTTATTCACCGTATAGGCAGGAAGGTTTTTCAGGGCAGCCTTAGGGTCGCCTGCGAAAAAATCCTTACCATCAACGAGCAAGCTCTCTATTTTCCGTCCATTTACCTTGATTTCGCCGTCGCTGTTCAACTCAGCACCAGGAAACTGAGCTATGAGCGCATCGAGCATTGACCCTTCAGCCAACTTGAAGGCATCAGCATTGAACACCACTGTATCGCCACGCATCACCATCTTTATCTTTGTACCCGTAACCACAACTTCGTTGAGTAGTTTCGATTCAGGATTCATCTTCAGCATATGCAGGTCTATTTCTGCCTGCCGATTCGATTTTATCTCAAAAGGAGTATCCAGTGTCTCATATCCAATTGAAGTCAGCCTCAAAATAAATTTGCCTTTGCCTGTGAAGGGAATCGATGTTCTAATAAATATTGGAAACATCATGGTGGTGTCTCTTTGTGCCACTACGGTTTTTATTACTGTACTGTCGGCAGTCATCAGCGTGGCAGTATAGTCTGTTAAGGGATATCCGTCATGTAAGTCAGTAACCATAAATCTGACTTTACGTTGTACTCCCTGCGACCACACGGCAACTGATAAAAATAAAAATATGAGCAATAGCGTGCTTCTGTTGAGTTTCATTATTCTCTTAGTTTTTTACTTTTTTGAATGGCTTTCGACTTAAGCAAATGAGTCAATTGAACAGTAACGGGAAAGCATTAGCTACTATCGGAGTGTCATTTTTTATGCAATGTGTTCTGTTAAAGTCCTGTCAGCACCATAGATACAACCTGTGTTGTGAACTTTCTTCTAGAGCCTCCAGAACTATCGCTCAAATGGGCCGTCATTTATACCATTTCCATTTTTATCCAACTAAATAACACAAAACTTCTCAACATATCGGCACTGATTAACATCTTTTAGAAGAATAGTTTGTTTTTTTGTTTTATTTTGATTACTTTTGCAGAAAACTAATGACTATGAATGTTGAACGCATCAAAGAAATTGTTGAGCGGCAACCCAACCTCTCTACTGCTTTGGGCATGAATTTCATTTCCACTCCCGATGACGATTTGTGCATGGCTACGATGAAAGTGGATGAGCGAAATCGGCAACCCTTTGGTTTTCTGAGTGGAGGTGCCTCACTGGCACTGGCAGAGAATGTAGCGGGGGTAGGCTCATCGTCGCTCTGTCCAGGCAAAATTTGTGTGGGTATCAGTGTCAGCGGCAGTCATGTGAAAGCAGTTGCCGAAGGAGATACGGTGACAGCTAAGGCCCATCTTGTTCAAAAAGGACGCACTCTGCATGTATGGAACGTTGAGATTTCCGACTCAAGTGGCGACATTATTAGTGTCGTTCATGTCACAAACTACATTATCAATCCTAAAAAGGAAAAAACGGAATGAATAGTTATGCTTACTATCGGCTGCCATATGCAGAAACATATACCAAGCTGGTGCAGCATCAAAGCGAGCCGCTTCGCCTGCACTCCTATGCGGAGTTGGACGGACGCGACGGATTTGTTTTCGCTCCCTTCGCCATTACAGACGACTGTCCGCTACTACTGTTACAGCCCGATGAGGTAGAAGAGAATGTGAAAGATGACGGAGCGTGGATGAAGGCGAAAGGAAGCAATACAGAATTATTGCCAAACACCCTACAGCCAACACTTTCGTACCATATAGATTTCGCGAGTTTTCATGCCCAGCTTTGCACAGGCGCTTTCCGAAAGCTTGTCTTAGCAAGGCGTGATGACATAAAGATAGATCAGCAAACAGACGCAGAGCTGTTGTTTCTGAAAGCATGCAGACAGTATCCTCGTCTTTTTATTGCATTGGTCTCCACACCAGCAAGTGGCACTTGGTTGATGGCAACACCTGAAATCCTGCTTGAAGGTGACGGCCAGCAATGGCGGACTATCGCACTAGCAGGAACTATGCAACTGCGTGACGACCAACTGATTTTCGACAATCCTCTACACAGTGCCAACGAAGCTCAAGAGGAAAAAGCCCATATTGCCTGGAACTCAAAGAATATTCAGGAGCAACGCTATGTTGCTACCTATATGATTGAGACATTGGAACACTTCGCCAGCAGCATTGATGAACAAGGCCCTTATACAGCCCGAGCAGGTCATTTGGTACATCTGCGCAGTGACTTTAGTTTCACACTTCCCGACACCGACCAACTGGGGAGCCTGATTCAAGCATTACATCCGACACCAGCCGTATGTGGACTACCTAAGCGTGAGGCTTGGCAGTTCATCCTACGCAATGAATATGCACAACGTCGATATTATAGTGGTTTTGCAGGGCCTATTCACCCACAAGGAGAAACCCATTTGTTTGTGTCATTACGATGCATGGAAATCAAAGATGATTGCTGCCAACTATACGCTGGAGGCGGTTTATTGCGCGACAGTGTGGAGCAGATGGAATGGGAAGAGACAGAGGCTAAACTTGATACCATGCGCCGGCTTCTGCATAGCTGAACTGTTCATGAAATTTGTCTTGCTAAAAAGATGCAGTTCACAATGACATTGAAAATGTAGAGAATAAACATCGTTTTCACTCACAACACTCGTTTTTTGAATGATTTCTTCAAACTCAAATAAAGAAACTAGCTTCTTTCTTTCTCGTTTAAGCAAAAATTTAGTATCTTTGCCAAAATTATTGATTTTTGAGATAAAAAAAGAATATGAACGTACTAGAACTGAGTGAACAGGAAATTGGCAGGCGTGAGAGCTTGCAGCAACTGCGACAGATGGGTATCAATCCCTATCCGGCAGCCGAGTATAAGACAAATGCTTTCAGCACTGAGATAAAGGATAAGGTCGATAATGGCGAATGGACGGTTGACGCACCTGAGGGTGAGGAACCTATCGCCTCAGAGAAACTGCCACAAGTAAGTATTGCCGGTCGGATGATGAGCCGCCGTGTAATGGGAAAAGCTTCGTTTGCCGAGATTCAGGACTCGAAAGGCAGGATACAGGTATATATTACCCGCGATGACATCTGTCCTGACGAGAATAAGGATATGTATAACGTCGTGTTTAAGAAACTGTTGGACATTGGCGACTTTATTGGTGTGAAGGGATTCGTTTTCCGTACCAAGACGGGGGAGTTGTCAGTGCATGCCAAGGAATTGACACTTCTCTCAAAATCACTGAAACCTCTACCTATCGTAAAATACAAAGACGGAGTTGCCTACGACAAATTTGATGATCCGGAATTGCGTTACCGCCAACGCTATGTAGATTTGGTGGTAAACGATGGGGTAAAAGACACCTTCCTACAACGTGCAACTGTATTGCGCACCATGCGCCGGGTTTTGGATGATGCCGGATATACAGAGGTGGAGACCCCTACCCTCCAGATGATTGCAGGAGGAGCCTCTGCCCGACCCTTCATTACCCATTTCAACGCTCTCGATCAGGATATGTACATGCGTATCGCCACCGAACTATACTTGAAACGACTCATCGTGGGTGGATTTGAGGGAGTTTACGAAATAGGAAAGAACTTCCGCAATGAGGGTATGGACCGTAACCATAATCCGGAGTTTACCTGTATGGAGCTATATGTGCAGTACAAGGACTACAATTGGATGATGTCGTTCACTGAAAAATTGCTTGAGACAATCTGTATCGCCGTGAATGGAAAGCCTGAGCGCGAGATTGACGGAAACATAATATCCTTCAAGGCGCCGTATCGCCGACTGCCCATTCTTGATGCTATCAAGGAAAAAACGGGATTTGACTGCGAAGGTAAGACTGAGGAGGAAATCCGTGCATTCTGCCTAAGTAAACAGATGGAGGTTGACGAGACCATGGGCAAGGGAAAACTCATCGACGAGCTCTTTGGCGAGTTCTGTGAAGGAACATTTATCCAGCCTACATTTATTACAGACTATCCTGTGGAGATGTCACCGTTGACGAAGATGCACCGTTCAAAGCCTGGACTCACTGAACGTTTCGAACTGATGGTAAATGGTAAAGAGCTGGCTAATGCCTATTCGGAGCTAAATGACCCGATTGACCAGGAGGAACGTTTCGTGGAGCAAATGAAATTAGCTGACAAGGGAGACGACGAGGCCATGATTATAGATCAGGACTTTCTGCGTGCCTTGCAGTACGGAATGCCACCGACAAGCGGTATTGGTATTGGCATCGACCGTCTTGTGATGCTCATGACAGGAAAGACATTCATCCAAGAAGTATTGTTCTTCCCACAGATGAAACCGGAGAAAAAGGCTCCCCAAAGCAGTGCTCAGGAATGGCAGTCGATTGGCGTTACTGAAGAATGGATACCCGTCTTGCGCAAAGCCGGCTTCAATCTTATTCAGAATATCCGTGAAGAGAAAGCGCAGGGCCTGCAGCAGAAGATCGGTGATATCGTGAAGAAATACAAACTCGACATACAGAAACCGAGTGTTGCTGAAGTGCAGGAATGGATTGAAAAGAGTAATAGCCTATAAAATAGGAACTCAAAAACCGATACCATGTTTGATTGCGGAAAAATAGCTATTATTGGCGGCGGAAGTTGGGCTACGGCCATTGCCAAGATTGTTGTGGGGCATACACACCACATCGGATGGTATATGCGGCGTGATGACCGTATCGAGGATTTCAAGCGTGTGGGACACAATCCCGCCTACTTGACCAGTGTGCGTTTCAACATGGACGAGATATGGTTTTCAAGCGACATCAACAAAATTGTTGAGGCATACGATACACTTGTGTTTGTCACGCCATCGCCCTATCTGAAAAACCATCTGAGAAAACTAAAGACCCGCATTCGCGATAAGTTTGTGGTAACGGCTATTAAAGGTATTGTGCCTGACGAGAACCTGTCTTGCTCAGAGTATTTCCATCAGGTTTACGATGTTCCCTATGATAATCTTGCATGTATAGGCGGACCCAGCCATGCAGAGGAAGTGGCACTGGAGCGTTTAAGCTATCTCACGGTGGGCTGTTCTGATCAGGAAAAGGCCAAGGCATTTACGCAGGTGTTGTCGAGTGATTACATTAAGACAAAAACCAGCCTCGACGTTATTGGAATAGAGTACTCTAGCGTTTTAAAGAATGTTTATGCCATTGCTGCAGGCATTTGCTCTGGTTTGAAGTATGGAGACAATTTCCAGGCAGTTCTTATGTCGAATGCCGTTCAGGAAATGTCGCGTTTCCTAACGGCTATTCATCCTATTGAACGGAGCGTCTACGACAGTGTCTATATTGGCGACCTGCTTGTCACAGGATATTCAAACTTCTCGCGTAACCGTACTTTTGGAACGATGATAGGAAAAGGCTACTCGGTTAAGTCAGCACAGATTGAGATGGAGATGATTGCAGAAGGTTACTTCGGTACGAAATGTATGAAGGAGATTAACCGCCACATGCATGTGAACATGCCAATTCTCGACGCAGTGTATAATATATTATATGAACGCATTTCACCTCAAATTGAGATCAAACTTCTCACAGACTCTTTCAGATGATAATTAGTAAACATTAATAATCCAACAAAAATATACAATTATGAAAAAGACAGAACAATTTGTAATTACCATCAATCGCGAACTGGGATCTGGCGGACGAACGGTTGGTGAGAAATTGGCAGAGCGCCTGGGTGTAGAATTCTATGACAAGGCCGTTATTAAGGCATTGACAGCAGAGTACCATCTTACTACTCAAGAAATTGAGAAACTGAAAGGCAATAAGGGCAACTGGTGGTCTGATTTCCAGCGGAAAATTGTTCCTTATTATGATACCGCTAAGGCACAATACTATAAGGTAAATACGCAAGACGAGCCAGAGTTGATTACTACTGATGATGTGTTCAACACTGAGGCTCAAGTGTTACGCGAGATTGGTTACGGAGAGTCATGCGTTATTGCAGGACGTAGTGCTTTCTTCGTGCTCAAGGCTCACCCCAATCACATTAGCATCCTTATTCAGGCTCCAATGAAAAAGCGCATCGAGAGAGTTATGGAAAAGCAAGGTCTAACTCGTGAGCAGGCAGAAAAAGACATTAACAAGGTTGACAAGTGGCGTGACAACTACGTTAAGAAATATGCTGGTACATCCCGTTATGACACACGCAACTACGATCTCGTTATCAACATGGCAGAGTTAGACGAGGACGATGCTGTTGAACTGATCATGGACTACATCGACAAAAGTAAATAAACAAGAACTTAAAAATTTAATCCCTAAACATTAATAATGAAGAATATTAATCTTGACATCACAAAGGCTGCCTGCTTTTTGCAGGATGGAGCTGTGAAGGCTTATGAGCCTAAGGTAAAAGAAGCTCTGCTGGCTTTAGAGAACGGCACATGTCCGGGTAATGATTTCCTTGGATGGTTGCATCTGCCATCATCTATCACGCCTGAATTCCTTGACGAGTTGCAGGCATGTGCGCAAGTGTTGCGCGAGAACTGTGAGGTTGTGGTTGTTGCCGGTATCGGTGGCAGCTATCTAGGTGCACGTGCAGTCATTGAGGCATTGGGCAACTCATTCGCATGGTTGGTTCAGGACAAGAACAATCCTACCATTTTATTTGCCGGCAACAATATTGGTGAGGATTATCTTGCCGAGCTTACAGCCTATCTGGCAGACAAAAAATTTGGCGTCATCAATATCTCAAAGTCTGGTACTACCACTGAAACAGCACTGTCTTTCCGTTTGCTGAAGAAGCAATGTGAGGCTCAGCGCGGAAAAGATGAAGCCAAGAAAGTTATCGTAGCAATTACCGATGCGAAGAAAGGTGCTGCTCGCACGTGCGCAGACAAAGAGGGCTACACATCATTCATCATTCCCGACAATGTGGGTGGACGTTTCTCGGTTCTCACGCCGGTAGGACTACTACCTATCGCTTGTGCAGGTTTTGACATCAAACAGTTGGTTGCTGGTGCACAGGAGATGGAGAAAGCTTGTGGCAAGGACGTTCCTTTCGAGGAGAATATTGCAGCACAATATGCGGCCGTACGCAACGGCCTTTACAACGAAGGCGGCAAAAAGATCGAAATTATGGTAAACTACCAACCCAAACTCCATTTCATGAGTGAGTGGTGGAAACAGCTCTACGGCGAGAGTGAAGGTAAGGACAAGAAGGGTATCTTCCCCGCAAGCTGCGACTTTACTACTGATTTGCACTCTATGGGACAATGGATTCAAGACGGTGAGAGGACCATTTTCGAGACAGTGATTAGCGTAGAGGAGCCAAACCAAAAGCTGCTCTTCCCCGAAGATGAGGAAAACCTTGACGGACTGAATTTCCTTGCCGGCAAGCGTGTTGATGAGGTAAACAAGATGGCAGAACTTGGAACACGTCTGGCACATGTCGACGGTGGCGTTCCCAACATCCGCATCTCCATGCCGAAGCTGAACGAGTACTACATTGGCCAACTCATCTACTTCTTCGAGATTGGTTGTGGTATCAGTGGAAACATCCTCGGTGTTAACCCATTTAACCAGCCAGGAGTAGAGGCTTACAAGAAAAACATGTTTGCCCTGCTTGACAAGCCTGGTTACGAAGCTGACTCAAAAGCCATCAAGGAGAGACTTGCCAGCGAGGCTTAATGATGGATTACGCATCAAACATTCAACAGTATCTACAGAAGCACGGCTTTGAGGCCTTCCATCCCAAGGCCGTGCTTTTCGACATGGATGGTGTCTTGTTCGACAGTATGCCGCTCCATGCAGTTTCGTGGCATGAGTCCATGAAGTCGTGCGGGCTGGACATGTCCTACAACGACGCATACCGGTATGAGGGAATGCGCGGAATTGAGACAATCCAATTGCTTGCCCGACAGCAATGGCAACGGGAGTTGACGGACAATGAGGCTACCCGGCTTTACCGAATGAAGACGGAACGCTTTGCACAATGTCCGCCCGCTCGTAAGATGGAAGGCGTAGAGCAACTTATGCGGAAAATCAAGAATGACGGCTTAGCCATAGGCATTGTTACAGGAAGTGGCCAGCATACGCTACTCGACCAGTTGGAGAAAGCCTTTCCAGACCTGCTTGACCGCAAGAAGATTGTTACCAGTTTCGATGTCTCACAGGGAAAGCCAAATCCCGCACCCTATTTAGCAGGCATGCGAAAATGCGGTGTGTTACCATGGGAGGCAATTGTGATTGAGAATGCCCCTCTGGGCGTCAGAGCTGCAGTAGCGGCAAAAGCGTTCACCATAGCCGTAAATACAGGTCCACTGCCTGATGAGATGCTCTTGAATGAAGGTGCTAACCTCATTTTCGGCCGCATGACGGCATTACGAGACGAATGGGAAAAACTAAAAGAACTATTTTAATTCATAATTACTACTTATTATGCGTAACAAAGACAGATGGGAAGCTATGTTCCTACAGATTGTAGGCTACTTGCACATTTACAAAAGACGTCCTTCTAAGTATTTCACGGAGGATTTGCGCATGGTTAACTGGCTAAAGTATAATCGAAAACTTGCCGCACGTGGCGCTATGCCACCCGAAAGGATGGAAAAGTATAATTATCTGGTAACACTTTGCGAGAAGTATCAGCGCATCAACCAGAATGCATACGTACATCCTGACCCTCACAAGGAAGAAAAAGAATGATTTGTCTTTACTCAAGCACTAAGGTGCAAGGGTACGGAGTATTTGCATAGTTATAGTGAGCTCAATACATGAAAAATGTAGGGCTCACTATAATTATTATTGAGTTTTTTGCTTAACGAGTCATTGACAGATTATCAGTTTCCAATTGATGCCTAATTATCATTCAACTAGCCATTAAATGCACTTTAATTAGTCATCAATCAGAGTGTAATCAGGCATCAATTAGAACTTAATTAGTCTATCAGTTACAACCCAACAAGGCATTAATTAGAGAACACGCATCATAAAGATGTGATTTGATGTGTTGGATGCATAATCTTTATAAATTATGCTATCTCACCACTTCCATAACAACGATGATGAATATCATCATAAACCACACAGAACTGTCCTGGTGCCACCCCATGAATTTTGTTCTCGGCATGGACCTCATAACATCCGTCACCTATGGCTGTCAAAGTCGCAGGCAAGTAATCAGGTGTATGTCGAATCTTGAATGTAATCTTCTCGGGCGGCAGCTCTCCGTTCAGACTATGAAAATCATGCAGTTGAAATTCTTGTCTATAGGCTGCTGAGGGGTCATACCCATGAGCAACGTAGAGGATATTTTTCTCTATATCCTTCCTCACCACAAACCAAGGACCTCCACCGAAGCCCAGTCCCTTACGCTGGCCGATAGTATGAAACCACAGGCCTTTATGCTCGCCAATTCTCTTGCCTGTTTCCAACTCTATAACGTCACCAGGCTGTTCACCCAGATAACGGCGAATATAGTCGTTGTAATTGATCTTCCCTAAAAAGCAAATGCCCTGCGAGTCCTTACGCTTGGCATTCACCAAATGCTCGCGTTCGGCAATCTCGCGCACTTCGTCCTTCATATAATGCCCGATGGGGAATAACGCTTTTTTCAACTGCCAGTCATAAATCTGCGCCAGAAAATCTGTTTGGTCTTTAACCGGATCAGGACTTGTAGTCAGCCATTTCTTTCCGTCAATAATCTCAGTTTGCGCATAATGACCCGTGGCAATCAGATCATAGTTATGCCCCATTTTCTCATCAAAGGCCCCAAACTTAATTAGTCTGTTGCACATCACATCGGGATTTGGCGTATATCCCGCGCGTACCTTATTTATCGTATAGCGTGCCACCTCATCCCAATACTCCTTGTGGCAATCTACTACTTTCAGATTACATCCATACTTTGTTGCCACAGCACCAGCCATCTCAATATCCTCCTCGCTCGAACAATCCCATTCCCATGAGTCCTCCGCATGGGCCGTGTTGCCGTCAACACTTTGTGACTGTTCCTCTGGACCAATTCTGATGTAAAAACAATCAGGGTGCAAGCCTAACCTGGCAAACTCATACACCACTACCGAACTGTCCACACCACCTGAGAGCAGTACAGCTATCCGCTTGTCTGTTAATTCTTCCAAAATCATGTTGCAAAGATAATACAAAACACATGAAAGAGCAAAAAAAAACGAAACTTTGACACAAACAAAACAATATGCTCAATGAAACGCTATATGTCAGTCGTTGTGTTTTTCATCTTCACCATCTCGTCGTTACTAACTATATCACATGTGTGAACCCTCTCCTATTCTAGCTCTGATGAGTGTTTCATCAACCAATACCATCAGCTCGTTCATTTAACACCTATGCAGCACCACCCCATGACCCTTTTTTTCCTTTCACCATCCCACCGGCTCAGTAAAGTGGATTTTTGCCGTCAGTTATGGCCTGGTAAGGAAGATGCTAGTGAGACATTCTATAGGCTTATCAACCGGCAAAAGCCCATCATCAAGACAAACAACAACCGGTACATCGTAGCCGACAGAGACAGAGCATACGAGTTAACCGTCAAAGAACCAGCAAATTAGGCAATTGTCAGACAAATGTCAGACAGTTGTCAGCATAAATTTTGCGGCACATTGAGAACATCATGGTATCTTTGCACACATGATTGCAAAGAACGTTCAAACCTACCGTATTGTTGATAACATATTGGGGTGGTTAATGTTTGCCATTGCCGCCACGACATATGTACTGACCATTGAGCCCAGTGCCTCATTTTGGGATTGTCCCGAATTCATCCTTGCAGGGTATAAGCTGGAGATCGGGCATCCACCGGGTGCCCCATTCTTCATGCTCACAGCCAACCTATTCTCACAGTTTGCCAATAATCCTACACAAGTTGCCTGGTGCATCAACCTGATGAACGCTCTGCTGAGCGCCCTGTGTATCCTGTTTCTTTTCTGGACAATCACCAACTTAGTACGCCGTCTGCTCATCTCGTCGTGGAATGAATTATCTATAGAGAAATGGGTGGCCATAGAGATGTCAGGTGTCATGGGTGCACTCATCTACACATTCAGCGATACGTTCTGGTATTCTGCTGTTGAAGGCGAGGTGTATGCCTTCTCGTCGTTATTAACTGCCGTAGTGTTCTGGCTCATCCTAAAATGGGACGAAGAGGCCGATCTGCCCCATAGTGACCGATGGCTGGTGCTAATAGCCTATATTATAGGACTGAGCATTGGCGTTCACCTACTGAATCTGCTCTGTCTTTCCGCGTTGGTGCTCGTTTTCTATTACAGGAGATTCAGCAAAACAGATCTTAAAGGTTCACTTGTGGCACTATTGGTTTCGTTTTTGCTCATCGCAGTAATTCTTTATGCCATCATCCCCGGCGTCATTACCGTGGCTGGCTGGTTTGAGCTACTATTCGTTAACGTGCTACACTGCGGTTACAACACAGGCCTTTATGTCTATCTTATTCTCTTGATTCCACTCGTATGTTGGGCTCTTTGGATAACATATCGCCACAAGATGAGAATTGCCCACACCGCGCTGCTCTGTCTGACTATGCTCCTGATTGGCTATAGCAGCTATGCGCTTATCCTGATTCGTAGCACGGCTAACACACCCATGGACCAAAACTCACCAGAGGACGTATTTTCCCTACGCAGATACCTCGCCCGTGACCAATACGGACACTATCCGCTTCTGTACGGACAAGCCTATACATCGCAGGTGAAGTTAGAACAGAAAGACAACTACTGCATTCCAGCTCAGAAAAAAGGAAAAGCTGAATATAGGCGTAAGCCCAAGACCAAGGGTAATGAACGGGACGAGTATTTCGTTGCTGCCAATGACATGAGCTACGTCTATGAACAAAACATGCTCTTCCCCCGTATGTGGGACAGCAAGCACGCTAACGACTATGAGTCATGGATGGGCGGTATTAGTGGGCGAAATGTTCCCTACAACCGCTGTGGGGAACCCACCAGTGTGAAAATGCCCACGCAATGGGAGAACCTGCGGTTCTTTCTCTCCTACCAATGCAATTTCATGTATTGGCGCTACTTCATGTGGAATTTTGCGGGACGGCAGAACGACATTCAAGGTAATGGGGAGCCGGAACATGGCAACTGGATTAGTGGCATAGCTTTGCTCGACAATTGGCGGTTGGGCAACCAGGACTTGCTGCCCGACGAACTCCAACAGAATAAAGGACACAACGTATTCTATTGCCTTCCACTGTTACTAGGAATCATCGGCATTCTATGGCAATCGTTGCGCAAAGGGGAACGGGGCATACGCCAATTCTGGGTGGTATTCTTCTTATTCTTCATGACCGGCTTGGCCATCGTCATATATATAAACCAAACACCCGTACAGCCACGTGAGCGCGATTACTCCTATGCAGGCTCGTTCTATGCCTTTGCTATCTGGTGCGGAATGGGAGTGGCTGCCATACACGACATGATGAGTAGCATGTTTGCAAAGATGACAAGCCCTATGAATACGAAAGGCGCAATAATGACAGTAAGCATTATCAGCCTACTCACATTGCTCGTTCCTATACAGATGGGCACACAGACATGGGACGACCACGACCGCTCTTCGCGCTATATTTGCCACGATGCCGGGTACAACTACCTGAACTCTGCCCAACTGTCAAACAACCCGATTATTCTCTCTAACGGCGACAACGACACTTTCCCACTATGGTACTGCCAGGAAGTAGAGGGTATCCGTACTGACATGCGTGTATGTAATATCATGTATGCCACCACCGATTGGTATATCGACCAACTATGCCGCCCTGCCTACGAAGCTCCAGGAGTGCCCATTAATTGGCATCGTAGCGAATACATTACTGGAGTTAACGACTATGTCGAGATCGTTCCTGAAGCTAAGCAACAACTGCTTGATTACTATCAAAGCCATCCTCAACAAGCACATGAACAATTTGGGACTGAACCATTTGAGTTAGGCAATATCATCAAGTACTGGGTACGGTCAGCAGATGCTAATATGCACATCATTCCTACCGATACCATATACATTAATATCGATCGAGAGGCAGTGCTAAAAAGCGGAATGATGGTGACAGACACCATTCCTAACCGCATGGAAATCTCGCTAAAAGGGCGCCGCTTTCTCATGAAGAGTGACCTAATGCTACTCGAGATGCTCAAAGAGTGTAATTGGGAACGGCCTATCTACATATGCAACTCAGTGGGAGATGAGAGTTACCTGAATCTCTCTGACTATCTAACGACAGAGGGAATTGCCGATCGCATCACCCCTTTCAAGAACCAAACGGCAAAGAATAAACACATAGACACTGAGCGAACATACGAAAATCTGATGCATCGGTTTCGCTTTACAGGCATCGACAAACCCAATATCTACCTCGACGAGCCAAATATGAGTATGTGCTATCGTTACAGAAGGCTGTTCGCACAACTGGCGCTTGCACTCATTGCAGAGCAGAAAACCAGCCGTGCAAAAGAGGTACTGCAGAAAGCCGCAAAAGTAATTCCATACTATAATGTTCCTGCAGATTATCTGTATGGTAGCGACAACGACATCGCTCTTGCCTATTCACTATTAGGCATGAAAAAGGAGGCTGCCAATATCATAAGTATGCTATGGCGGAAATCAATGCAATACCTGCGATGGTATCTTTCCCAAGACCCGCAACGGCTGGCCACCTCGAAACAAGAGTGTAGCAAACACTTCTTTTTTATGCAACAAATAGTACAGACAGCAAATATGATTAACGACTCCTGGGCAGAAAAACTAATAAATGAAATGGAAAAGTACTATCAACAATATCAAAGAATTCATAGTTAGGAGTTAATTAAGTGGGGGCCGGCATTAACTCCTAACTATGAACGATAGGCTACTTCCTTACCAATTCTATATCGCGTTTGACATTGTTGCGAATCTTTCGTAGATAGGCTTGCATGGCCTTGGCATCCTTGGCATCAATAATCTCAAGCAATTCTTTCAGCTCGGTACGAATTTTCGATACCTGCCCAGGTGTGTAAGGGTTGAAGAGTATTTCCTGTAGCAGATAATCATCCTCATTGAGAACGCCTCTGGCAATGCGCATATGACGCTTGAAAGTAGTTCCTGGGGCATCTTGGTGTTTCATGACGGCAGCAAAAACAAAAGTCGACACGAAAGGAATACTAAGCGAGTAAGCTACTGTTTGGTCATGTTCCTCAAAGGTGTACTCGTAAATATTGAGATCAAGCTTTTGGTAAAGATCCTTGAAAAAGATACGACCCATATAATCGCCCTCACTGATAATGATGGCATTCTCTTCCGACAACTGATTAAGGTTGGCGAAGGTGGGGCCGAACATAGGATGGCTACTGACATAGGGATGTCCTGCCTGCTGATAGAATTCCCTTAGATTTGTCTTCACACTGGCAATATCGCTTATGATACAGTCTTCAGGGATAAAGGGAATAACCTCCTTGAATGCAGAAATGGTGTACTGAAGGGTTACCGCATTGATAACTAAGTCTGGACGGAATTCTTTGATTTCCTCGAGCTGAGTGAATCGCTGACAGTTATAGGTAAACCGCATGCGTTTCGGGTCTCTTTCGTATACTGCTGTTTCATGCTCAAAACTCAACAGGTCAAGGAAGAAGCTTCCCATTTTGCCGGCTCCTAATACTAATATTCTCATAATGGCTAAAGTTCATCTATTTGTTAATGATTTCCATTTGCTGTCGCACAGACTCTTGGTGAACAGCTTCGAAAACTGCCTTTACAAAGTCGGTGTCCATCTGCCAGAGTGCACCTTGAGCGCCTCGTTTATCAAGAATCTCATTGTAGCGGGTTGGCTGTAAAACGGTCATATTGTGCTCCTTCTTATAAGTGCCAATCTCACGGCATACTCTCATTCTTTTTGCCAGTAACTCCATCAATTGGTTGTCCAGCTCGTCAATCTGCTTACGCAATTCATGAATACCCTCAGTCGATACTTTCTCGTCACGGATAACAAGCAATGAGAGAATATAGTCGAGCACATCGGGAGTAACCTGCTGTTTAGCATCGCTCCATGCCTCATCAGGTGAGTGGTGGCTCTCTACCATCAAACCGTCAAAGCCTAAATCCATAGCCTGTTGGCACAAGGGCGCAATGAGCTCACGACGTCCTCCGATATGGCTGGGGTCGTTCATAATAGGCAAAGAAGGAATACGACGGCGCAACTCAATGGGTATCTGCCACATAGGAAGATTGCGATAAATCTTCTTATCATAACTGGAAAAACCGCGGTGAATGGCACCCAACCGCTTGATGCCTGCCTGGTTGAGCCGTTCCAGGGCTCCAATCCACAGCTCAAGGTCTGGGTTAACAGGATTCTTTACGAACACAGGAATATCTACTCCCCTAAGTGCTTCGGCCAAAGCCTGCATGGCAAAAGGATTGGCTGATGTACGTGCACCTATCCAAAGGATATCAATATCATATTTCATAGCAAGCTCGGCATGCTCGGGTGTGGCAACCTCTGTGGCTACCAGCATACCAGTCTCATTCTTCACGCGCCTCAACCACGGCAGCGCTTTCTCGCCATTTCCCTCAAAGCCACCTGGCTTGGTACGAGGCTTCCACACACCAGCACGAAAGTTATGACAACCTTTCGATGCCAGCTGGAAGGCTGTGGTCATTACTTGCTCTTCTGTCTCGGCAGAACAGGGGCCTGCTATAACAAACGGACGTTCGTTGTCACTAGGCAGTCTTAGTGGTTCTAAATCTAGTTCCATAGTCTATTTATTTCTTATGATTTTTGTCTTAACTCGAATGATACAGACTACCATTCTATTTGTTCGATACGCTCCAATGCTGCCTGAATCTTCTCTATCTTAGCACAAAGGGAGATGCGGATATATCTCTCACCGTTAGAGCCGAAGATAAATCCAGGCGTAATGAACACACGGGACTCGTGCAGCACTCGCTCAGTCAGTTGCTCGGCATTGTCAAACTTATCGGGTATTCGCCCCCACAGGAACATTCCCACCTGATTGGGATCGAACTGACAGCCCAAAACACGCATAATCTGCTCAGCATACTGGCGACGCGAAGCATAAGTGGTGATATTTGCCTGCCGATGCCACTCCGGTTCGTTTTGGTAAGCCTCTGCAGCAGCTAACTGCAAACCGCGGAACGTACCGCTGTCGATATTGCTTTTTACTTTCAATATCCACGAGATAAAGGTGGCATTTGTGGCACACATGCCAACGCGCCAGCCTGGCATATTATGGCTCTTAGACATAGAGTTGAGCTCGATACAACAATCCTTGGCTCCCGGTACTTGTAACAATGACAAAGGCTTCTCATTCAGAATAAAAGAATAGGGATTATCGTTTACCACCACAATACCCTTTTCACGTGCGAACTGTACCAAACGCTCATATGTCCGCATCTGTGCGTTAGCACCTGTTGGCATATTGGGATAATTCGTCCACATGAGTTTCACACGGCTTAAATCCATTCTCTCCAACTCATTGAAGTCGGGTTGCCAGCCATTGTCCTCTTGCAGGTTGTAGTTCACAATTTTAGCTCCAAGCAGACGACTCAGTGATGTATATGTCGGATAACCAGGATTTGGCACCAACACCTCGTCACCAGAATTCACAAAAGCCAGCGTGATATGTAAGATACCTTCTTTTGACCCTATGAGCGGTTGTATCTCTGTCTTGGGATTCAACTCAACACCGTACCACCGCTTATAAAAGCCTGCCATCGCCTCGCGCAACTCAGGTATTCCCATCGTGGGTTGATAGCCGTGAGCATCGGGCTGATGTGCCACCTCACACAGTTTCTCAATAGCTTTTTCGGATGGCGGCATGTCAGGACTACCAATGGCCAGGCTGATAATATCCTTTCCCTCGGCATTCATCTGCGCCACTTCTTTCAGCTTGCGGCTGAAATAGTATTCACTTACCAGGCCCAATCTGTCAGCCGGTTCAATTTGTCTGTTTGCCATCTTTGTATTCTCCTAATATCTTTAAGTCTTTTGTCAAAGGAATAATCGCGTCTATGGACTGACGATAGCGGGTCAGATCATCATACATCAAGTCGACATAGAAAAGATACTCCCACTCATGTCCGATAATGGGCAGCGACTGTATCTTCGTCAAGTTGATTTTATAGAACGACAATATGGCCAGCACATGGCTCAGACTTCCTTGCTCATGGGGAAGAGAGAACACAATGCTCGACTTGTTGGCCTCTGTCAGAGGACGAAGCATGTCGGCCTTGTTCGGATTGCATACTACCAGAAAGCGCGTAAAGTTATGCTTGTTGTCCTCAATATGATCTTCCAGAACCTTCAACCCGTACATTTCTGCCGCGGATTTGCTGCAGATGGCAGCCCATTCTCGACATTGGTGCTCAGCGATAAACTTGGCAGAGCCTGCTGTGTCTTCACTCTCAACATTCTTTATGCCGGGATGATTGGCAAGAAACTGACGACATTGCATCAACGCTACGGGATGAGAATGTACCTCACGGATAGTGTCCCACGAGTCTTCAGGAAGACAGCAGATACAATGTGAGATGTGAAGCTTATGCTCGCCTACCACAGTTGTTCCAGAATCGCGCAGCAGCTCATAATTGTGCAATAAACTACCGGCAATGGTGTTCTCAATAGCGGTCATGCCGATAGCCGTCGGATCGCGCTTGATGTTCTCATATACCTGCTCGAATGTAGAGCAGCAGATGAGCTGAATCTGCTCGCCTTCGAAATACTGCCGTGCGGCAATATCGTGGAATGACCCATGGAGTCCTTGTATTGCAATTCGTTTCATTTCTATTGATTCTTCTTGTCATTAAAACTGAAAGAAAGTCCCGCCTCATGTTTGTGAAGCGGGACTTGATGTATCTTCTCTCAGATGAAATCTTGTCTATAAGTTGAATTCTACACGCAACTTCCCGCTTCACAGTTTCCTGTAAAGTAATAATAAAAGCAATAAAAAGATGCGTTCAAATGACTCATAATTTTGTTCTTTTATTGATAATCGGATGCAAATGTAAAACTTTTATTCGAACTACGCAAACATTTTGGAAGAAAATGTTCTTTTTCCCTTTCAAAACGATTGTTTTCTTACCGGATATTACTTAATCAGCTGTTCGTAGACATCATTTGTAAGAGCATTCACACGAACCTGCTCGGGCCAGCGCTCCTCGTTTTTTACAATCGACTTTCCAATGTCCTTGGACTTCTCAAAACGGTAGCGCGCATTAATGTAGCCCTCATTACCATCCTTTGCCAGCACATAACAATACAGCCGGAACTTATATGAAACTATATCACCATTTTTCCGAACGGGCAGATTCTCCCATTTCTGCTGCGGAATCACGCAAGAGATGATCTTTGCCTGAGGATAACTTTTTGAGAATTCCTTACGGCAAAGCCCAAGAAGCTCGGCAGCATCACTCTCTCTATAGAGATTTGTGTCGTAGATGCGCATGTACCTATTTCCATCGATATACTTCACACCCACCGTGTCGCTGCTCAGTTCATCGCTGATAGCCTCAACAGTATTATTAACACCTTTCTTTGCTTTTTTCCAGAAGTCACTAACGGCATTCTGAATATCCTTGCCCACTTTTCTTGCTTTGTCGCTCTGTGCGTTAGCAGGAGCAGCCAGCATCATACCGGCCATGAGCACTAATACCAATCTTTTTACTTTCATACGATCCTTATTAAGTTAATATTTAGGATTATACCTCCTATGTGCGCTGCAAAGATATCATTAATTGGTGTAAAACACCATGAATGAGTGGTTAAATAAAGAAAAAAGAGCGTTAAATATTTTGCAGTTACAGGCTATTGGCTTAACTTTGCCCTTGTCATGAAGCGGAAACTGTTCATCATTGCAGCCATTTTGCTTACTTCTCTGACACAAGCTCAGGAAGTAAGAACACCTCTGAAATCGACTATCGATACGATTCCAGTGGTACAAGAAGGTGTTGGTAGAACGCCCTCAGCCGATCGTCTTCAACCACAACCCTCCACATTCGGAAAGCAAAAGGAAGCACAGCGAACCGAATTGGCATCGCAAGACTCGCTGCATCTGCCATTCTTGAACCGTTTCGGACAGACACGAACCTTCGGATTTTACCCACTGTGGTGGGGCGGATGGTACGACTGGCAGCTTCACAAGGGCCTCAATGTTAATCTCGGTGCCTCTGTCTTTGCCCAGTTTGGCAAGAACGCATGGCACAAAGGCACTGGTTTTCAGCAGGACATCTCGCTGATGTATGCCCAGCCCCTTACCGACAAGCTGTCGTTGGCTGTTGGCGGATACTTCAACAATATCTCCTGGGCGCATGACTCATGGCGCGATGCTGGCATCAATGCCGTTCTTGGATACAAGTTTGATGACCATTGGGAAGCATACCTCTATGCGCAGAAGTCATTGGTAAACAAGGCCATGCCCCTACCCCTCTACGACATGAGCAATATTGGCGACCGCCTTGGAGCTGCTGTGCGCTACAATTTCTCACCATCGTTTAGCATCCAAGTTTCTGTTGAGAGCCGCAAAGGACCTGATTGGATGCATCCTTTTGGCTATCCAACTAATGATGATTTCAACTCTTTCCCTCAGAGAGATATGAGATAGGGGCACAGAGTAGCCTTCCACAATCATGGAAGTGCCCTCTATGACGCCAGAGCAGCCTTCTACATCTGTATCATTGCCTTCTGCACTATGGCAGATGTTTCCAGCTCATTTTATGTACTTTAACCTCAGACTGTTAGCCACTACACTAACGCTCGAACAAGCCATCAATGCACTTGCCCACATCGGTGTAATCTGGAAATCAATGCCAAAAATGTGTAATACTCCTGCAGCCAATGGTATACAGACGATATTGTAAATAAAAGCCCAGAACAAGTTTTGACGAATCATGCTGACCGTATGGCGCGACAAGCTAATAGCATCGGGGATGCGGCGAAGGTCGGTACCCATGAGTGTTATTTGCGCAACATCCATAGCCACATCGGTGCCCTGCCCCATGGCAATACTAACATCGGCTGCCGCCAATGCCTGAGAGTCGTTGATGCCGTCGCCCACCATGGCCACGCGACGGCCCTCCTGCTGCAGCTGGCGCACCATATTCTCCTTGTCTTGTGGTTTCACTTGGCTCTGGTAATGACTGATGCCGGCTTTCTCGGCCCAATAGCGGGCAGCCTCATCGTTGTCGCCGCTCATCATGTAGACCTCAATCCCATCCTTGCGAAGTTGCTCAACGGCCTCGCGGGCATAGGGTTTCAGCGTCTCGCGCTCCTCCAAGGGCAGATTGCCGGCACGGGTAAAGTCGATGTCGCGGTTGGGAATCGTCAGCGTTCCTGTTTTGTCGACCACCATGGCATCCACAGTACGCATGTTTTCAAGTGCCGTAGCGTCTTTTATCAGTATATTTTTCTCGGCAGCTTTGCCTATACCCACCATCAAGGCTGTAGGCGTAGCCAGTCCCATGGCGCACGGACAGGCTATAACCAGCACGGCCACAGCCGAAAGAATGGCATGCGGGAGTGCTTCGTTTCCGCCAGCTATCCACCATGCGAGAAACGTCACGAACGACAAACCAAGCACACACGGTACGAAAATCATGGCTATCTTGTCGACAACCCGCTGCACGGGAGCCTTCGAGCCTTGAGCCTCTTCCACCATCTGGATGATGCGGGCGATGGCTGTCTGCTCACCGGTCTGACGCGCGCGGAAACGCAGAGTGCCCTGCTGAAGCACTGTTCCGGCCAACACTCTTGAGCCTCGCTGCTTCAAGACGGGAGTCGGCTCGCCCGAAATCATGCTCTCGTCAACATAGGCTCCGTCGGGGGTCATGAAACTAGTGGCCTCCCATACATCACCGTCTACGGGCAGTCGCTCGCCGGCCCGCACCTCCAACAAGTCACCATAAGAAATGGTTGAGATGGGAACATTGTTAAACTTATCCTCATCCTCTTCTTTCTGCACCTCGTTTTTGGATGAGGAAACCAATCTAGCCGTCTTCGGCTGCATGCCCATCAATGTGCGAATACTATCGGCTGTGGCGTTCTTAGCACGTTCCTCCAACACGCGGCCCGTCAGCACAAAAGTGATAATCATTACCGACGCGTCGAAATAAGTATGCCATTCAATACCGTGAACGCCCCAGACAGCATCACCGAAAAACGTATTGAAGGCACTAAAAAGGAAGGCTATGAGCGTTGACATAGCCACCAACGTATCCATGGAAGCGGTTCGATTGCGCAACTGTTTCCAGGCATTGATATAGAACTGCCGTCCAGGATAAAGCATATTCGCTAATGAAAGCAGCAGGCAAACTTGGTTGGCAAAACTACGGCTGACCGAGGTGTCTGCTTCTTTGAAAAGTCGCAACCACCCCATGGAGATAGCCATTACCAACAAGGCAAACACCCACGACAACAGCATTTTGCGGCGCAACAGGCGGTAAGACTGTCTTTCTATCTCAACAGCGCTGCGGTCTTCTTCAATCACAAGATCGAATCCGATGCTGTTTACTGCCTCCTTCATCTTCTCCAATGAGATAACTTCCGGATCATATTCCACCCATGCCGAACGTCCCGCCAGCGAAACAGCTGCCGAAGAGATGCCTTCCAAGGAGTTGAGTTTCTTTTCAACGTGAGACGAACAGGCCGAACAGGCCATACCTACAACAGGGATTGTTTTCTTGATCATATGGACATAAACTCTGGCAGATGAAATATCAGACGACTTTCAGCTGACGCAAGGCATTAAGAATACCATTATCGTCGACAGAAGTGGTGACCATGTCTGCATTCTGCTTAACCTGGTCAGTGGCATTGCCCATGGCCACACCCTTTCCAGCACGACATAGAATAGCTATATCATTGCCCCCATCGCCAAAAGCTATTGTATCTTCGGGACTGATTTGCAGATAACGGCAGATAGATTCCAATCCTTTGCCCTTGTCAGCCTCACAAGATGTGATGTCGGTGAAAGCAGGATGCCAGCGACTAGACACACAATGAGGCAGACCATGCATGACGGCCGGTTCCTCATCTATCGTTATGAGGGGAATCAATTGCAATACTTGTTGTTGCATGACGTTTTCAACAGGCACGACTTGATCGACTGTCGGAATGTTAAGCAGTTGTTTGAATATACGTACCAGCTCTTCGTTATAATTCACTACGGCATTATCGTGCTCGCCGATAAAGGCACAGGCAAAACCTTTTGTCTGCGCCATATGAAGCATGCTTCTGACATCGTTGTGCGGAATAGGCTGGCAACAAACGACCTCATCGCCCACAGTGCAAAGCGCACCGGTGGTGGTGATGTAGCCGTCGATGAGATGCTCGATAGCATCAAGGTTATTAATGTAGGAGCGAGGGCGTCCCGTTGAGATGAACACCTTTGCTCCATTGGCTTTGGCCTGCGTCAACGCAAAAATGGTTGACGCAGGTATTTTGTGTGTCTGAAAACTGACTAGCGTTCCGTCGATGTCGAAAAACAGAGCTTTCATTAATTAATGGCTGCTTATTTCACGACAAACTTCTTGCCACCACGGATATAAATGCCCTTAGGCAGAGCACCACGCACGCGCTGACCGGAAATCGTATAGATGTCGGTTGAGTTACGTAATTCGACGGGAACGGTGACAACGCCGGAGGTGTAGTTGTCGTAAGAGAAGGCTACATTCTTTTTGTCGCCCCAAATGTATTCCTCCAATCCGGGATAATCAATAAAGGGATTGCGGTTTTGCTGAATATCATACACAGCCATGTTGCGATTGGTCTCTTTTTCGCTGACAGGATCTTTCTTGGCCCATTTCATCAACATCTCCAACTGCCACGAGGAAAGACCGGGATATGTTTTGCCGTCGAGGGTTGCCATAACAGCGTTTTTAGTTTCAGCGTTAGAGTTGTTGACACCATAATTCACATACCAATCGGGTAACTTCTCCTCAAAGCATGTTACCATATAAAAATAGGTACGCGCGAAGTCACCCTTGTATTCATCGTTAGGCTCAAACACGGTTCCTGTATAGCCAGGATAAGTGCATTTTCCTAGTTTGCTGAAACTGTTGTTCGACTTATAGGTTTCGCCATTAGTTTCACCAAAGGGATGATTAGATCGCTTGTTATTCACCAATTTATCAGTAGGATACATATGATGAAGATCTGTGTACATAGGCATCACCTTTGCGCCAAACCAACTGTTAGGCCAAGAGTGCTCACGGTTGTAAAACTCACCTTCATTTTTACCCCCGCTTCCAGTATCCTGATACGGTTTGCCGAAAGTATAATTGGTTGTATTGGAATACATATCCCACACCTTGCCGTCAGCCCGTTTGTCAGTGGTTCTAAAATGTGTCCATAGGGCATCGTAGGCATTTTTGAGATCACCACCCTCATCACGATTAAAGATAATCCCGCACAAAGCCGTTTTCAATGCCTCACCTTTTTTGCCGTTGGCACTTTGATAATAGGTACCCGAGTTGTTGGGACCTTGTGCCATGGCAGTTAGCAATGGCAGCATCAACAGACATAGAGTAAACAATCTTTTCATAGGCAGTTAGTTTTTTATCCTTTCATCTGGTATTAAAACAGCAATTGAGCTGCACAGATGTGTGGCAGGTCAATTGCAGCGTAATTAAATAACTTATTTGTGCTTCTTGTAATACTCCAAGCCGCGCTTCACGTTTTCTTTCACAGCATCGCACGACATGGTTGCGCCAGTCACACCGTCAACCTTTGCAGTCACGGCTTTCGAGACCTTCATGCCGTCCCACGCTTTCAGCAGGTGAGCTTTCACCTTGGCGAAGTATTTTGGCGACTCTGTGTTCTTCAGTGCCACCACCTTCACCACCTTGTTCTTCTGGATATGAATCTCCACGGGAGTAGTACTTTTGTATCCTTTCACGTCCTTGGCAAGTGTGGTAGTATTCACGACGTAGGTGCCGTCGCTTTGCTTCTTCATTACATCCTGAGCAGTAACGCCCATTGTGGCCATGGCCAGCACAGCCATCATGACAATCTTTTTCATTTTCTTCTTCTGTTATTTAAATATTTCTGTTTGTATCGATTAGTATCTGTACGATGCGCTCAGCACTGCGTCCGTCCCAACGGTCGGGCAAACCGCATTTTTTCCATTGACCGCTGACCATATCCCCGACGGCTGCAGCCAGTTTTTCTGCATCCTCGCCCACCAGCACATTCGAGCCTGTCTTAACAGTCTCGATATGCTCCGTATAACTGTTCAGCGTAATGCAAGGCACGCCATTGAACGTCGCTTCCTCTGCCACATTGCCAGAATCAGTAATAATGCCCAATGCATGGGCAGTCAGCCATCCGAACTCCAAATAGCTGAGAGGATCGATAATTGTCAAAGGCGAGGAATTGGAGGCATATGCAGCTACCTTGTCCATGATTTCCATCACTGTCTGACGGGCATTGCCACGCAACGGAGCCACAATAGGTACGCCCGCTGCTGCATCTATGGCAGCATGTAGCATCTTCGAGAGATTCTCGCGGTCTGCAATCAGCGCCTTACGATTCAACGTAAACACAATATATTTGCCTTCCTCAAGGTTCAGTTCGTCGGCAACGGAAGGACGGACAAGGCGCGAGTGGTTGAAACGCAGCGTATCCATAAGGATGTTTCCAACCATATATACCTGCGACAATTCCGCTCCCTCACGACTAACTATGTTATTACTGCCCATCCCAGCCGTAAAAAGCAGGTCGCTCAATCCGTCGATAACAAGACGATTAATCTCTTTCGGCATCTTTATGTCAAAAGAACGCGTTCCTGCCACCAAGTGAGCCAGGCGTATGCCCTGCTTCTTGGTGACAATGGCTGCGGCCATGGTCGATGCCAAATCGTCGACAACAATTACCACATCTGTCTTATACTCCTGCAGATATCGCTCAAACTCACCCATCACACGACCAGTCAGTTCGTTAAGGTTCTCACAGTCAACACCCAGATAGATATCAGGGGCAGGCATCTGCAAGTCGGTAAACAGCGAAGGCTCGAGCGTGGGGTCATCCTCTTTTCCAGCATATACCAACTGGTAGTCGATATCCTTGCCCTCGTCTTTCGCCTTCAAAATGGCACGAACGATCGGTGCCACCTTGATAAAATTCGGACGTGCGCCCGCAACAATGCAAATGTTCATATTCATTAGATGACACGAACAACTGAAAGATTAATCAGCAGGCCGGTCATTTTTGTTTTTTTTATCTTTCAATCTTATGCTTTAACACACCTCCCTCCCACCTAAGCGGGAAAAAGGTGTGCCATCATCATTCACTCATCAACTATTCTCCTTTGAACAGTTCCTTAATGCCGGCTATCGAACCCATCATGTTGGTAGCCTCGAATGGCAGATAAACGGTCTTTGTCTGGTTGTTCTGAGCCAGTTCCTCCATCATCTGGATATACTTCTGTGCAAGCAGATAGTTGGCAGGATTAGTGGTCTTGCCTACAGCTTCAGTAACCAGTTCAATAGCTTTAGCCTCTGCCTCTGCCTTACGGATACGTGCCTGAGCCTCTCCCTCAGCATGCAAAATTTCTTGTTGCTTTTGGGCTTCTGCACGGTTGATGGTGGCGGCTTTCTGACCCTCGGACTGCAGAATCTCACTCTGCTTCTGTCCCTCACTAGTCAGGATGGCGGCACGCTTGTTACGCTCAGCCTGCATCTGCTTCTCCATGGCAGAGAGAACGCTCTCGGGAGGAATTATGTCCTGCAATTCCACACGATTCACCTTGATACCCCACTTGTTGGTGGCATCGTCAAGCACGGCACGAAGCTTTGTGTTAATGGTGTCGCGCGATGTCAGGGTCTGGTCTAACTCCAGCTCACCTATAATATTACGAAGTGTGGTCTGCGTCAGTTTCTCAATAGCATTAGGCAGATTGTTGATCTCATAGACAGCCTTAAACGGGTCGACAATCTGGAAATACAACAAAGCGTTGATCTGCATCTGAATATTATCCTTGGTAATCACGTTCTGACGATCAAAGTCATACACCTGTTCACGCAGGTCGATAGCAGTAGAATAAACATAACGGCCACGGTTGAGTGTAACAAACTCCTTGCCCCTGTCGATGAACGGGATGATAATATTGATACCTGGCTTCAAAGTTGCGTAATACTTACCCAAACGCTCAATAATCCTGGTCTCTGATTGCGGGATGATAACGAGGCTCTGTTTGATAAAAATCAGCGCCAGCACCACAATGGCAATTAATACATATGTTCCAATAGACATAATTATAATGTTTTAATGTTTATATTCAAAATACTCTTAATGATCAGTTCTCTGTTACCTACTCCACAGGCTCTACGGTGAGAATGATGCTGTCGCGTCCGACTACCTTTACATTTGCACCCTTCTCGATACGAGTACCGTGAGCAGAAACAGCTTTCCAGTCATCACCGTCAATGGCTACTCGACCAAAACCGGCAGCCTCAATGGCCTGACTCACTCGGCCAATACGCCCCATCAATGCATCTGCATTGCTCACACGCTCATCTCCATTCTTATGCAAATACTTCAAAGCGGTAGGCCGAACCAGCCACAAGCTAAGTACAGAACAAATGGCAAATACCAACAGACCGCCATAGAAACCTAAACCTAAAGCCGAAGCAATGGCTGCACATACACCGCCAATAGCGAAACACATGATGAAAAAGTCGCCGTTGGTAAGTTCAAGTATCAGACAAATGAAACTCACCAAAACCCAAAGTTGCCACAGATGTGATGCAAAATAATCTATCATAGTTTTAAAACAATTGGTATTTCATTGCAAAGATACATAATAATCTTTACATCCGCAAATTTGCTAACATTTATTAGCCTTGATATGGCTGTGAAAGACTCTTTTTTTCGGTACTATAAAACGGATTCTTTCTGAATGTATCATTGCAGAGGATGAAAGCTATCTTTCATTGCTGAAATAAGCATAGAAATAACATCAAAGTCAATGAGTAAAAATGTAAAAAAATAAAAAACGCCATCCTTTCCGGACAGCGCTTGATATAGAGTCATATTTCTGATTTTACTCATAATACTCAATGGTGCGGTTCTGTACGACATCTTGCCCCATCACAGAACTCTTGCGGCTAATCCAGTTGCCATGGTCGTCGTATTTTACGTCTGTGTAGGGAGTTTCAAACTCCTGGCCGCCCATATTGATAATCTGGGATTTGATAATTCCCTTCTCATCGTATTTGAATGAGATGGTCAATTCATTACCCATCATGCTCATGGTCTGGTTTTTTACTTTTCCATTCTCCCATTTGAAAGTCACGGGCATCGTCTGATCGCGCATTCCCATCTTGGCAGACTGGATGTAACCATCGGCATCATACACTACATCTGTCATCCCTTCACGCTGCATTTTCCCATCTTGGGTGAAAGTCGTAACAATATTCTGACCCATGAAGGATGTAGAGATTGACTTAACAGGGCCGGTGGCCTCATTGAATTCAACATCGTGAAACTTGGTCTGTGCCTGCAGTGCAAAAGGTGCAACAAACAGGACAAGCATCATAATAATTTTCTTCATTGCTTTGTTCTTTTTAGTTAACGATCTTGTATCTTGCAAAATGGAGTAGTCTTTCGACTTCATTTACATAAAACGCAAAACATATACCAATGCATATTCCCAACTATCTTTCTTAACTAGTGCAACATTGTGTTATGTTTAGTTTCTATGAGATTATCTATAAAACCTTCAAATTTATCTTTGGACAACAGCATTGGGTACCTCTCATCATTCTATATAATTTAGCTTAGAAGACACATCATCCACCTAAAAACTAAAAAAGGGAAATACTATAAATATTTGACACATTACTGGCCTATGCCCAACTTACGAATACACTCCAATCGTTCGCGGAGAGGCATACGGGCATAGCGGCGCCAGCCCTGTGCACCCTGTTCTCGGCAGTTATCGAGATAGGTCAGATCATGCATCATGGTATAAGCCTCTATTTCGAAAGGATTAAGGAAATAGATGGCATTGCGCTGCTTGCGATAATAACGGCATGCAAGCATACTGTACCAAAAATAACGCAGATAAAAGAGCACCCACGAGTTATGGGTGCTCTGTGCTTGTCGTAGATGAATCATCTCGTGGTTCTTCAACACGTCATAACAGCCGTTCAGATGGTCCGCATCAATCTGTCTGCTGGTAAAAATATAGCCGAAAACTGTCATGGCCATATATCCCTTACGACTCCACAGACGACTTACCAAGGCAGGCATATCATCAAGACTTGCCGGACTGGGATGACGGATGATAAGCAGCAGGTGATTCATTTACCCTTTTTTGGTTGTTGTGGTCTTCTTGGCCGCAGTACGAGTTGTTGTTGCTTTCTTTGCCGTTGTCGTTGTGGTTGCAGGCTTGTAGTACTTCATAGCCTCAGGCAGCCATCCTTGAATGCGCTTAATACGGTTAGCATCACTGGGGTGATCACTCAGGAACTCAGAAGTCTGGTTGTTTGAGCTTGCTGCCATACGCTGCCAGAAGGTAACAGCCACCTGCGGATCGTAGCCTGCCATAGCGGCAAAGATAAGTCCCATGTGGTCGGCCTCATACTCATGGTCGCGCGAATAAGAAAGGTTCTTGAACTGAAATCCTTGCTGGGCAATGGCTTGCAGAATGCTGGTGGTATTTGTACCCATACCTAATGCGCCCAAAACAGCACCACCAATCTGGGTACCATATTGCTGTTTGATTTTCTTACTCATCTGCTCAGCGGAGTGACGAGCCACAGCATGAGCAATCTCATGTCCAAGCACGATGGCAAGTGAGCTCTCGTCCTGGGTGACAGGCAATAAGCCTTCATATACAACAATCTTTCCACCAGGCATGCAGAACGCGTTTACCTGCTTATCCTGTACCAGATTAAACACCCATGAGTAATTCTGGACATCCTCAGCCATACCATTGGAGCGGAGATAACTCTCAACAGCAGTAGCCAGCTTCTGGCCCACACGCTTTACCATAGCCGTGTTGTTTGCGTTAGTAGATGCTTTAGCTGTTTTCATATACTCAGTATACTGCTGATTGCTCAAACTAAGTACTTCAGCATCGCTGACCATCAGACTTTGCTTACGACCCGTAAGGGGCACCGTTCTCGTTGTGCCGCAAGATGCAAACAACACCACGGCAATCAGTGATAAAAGATAATGCTTTGTCTTCATTGTATTATTCATTTGATTCGACTTTTCATCGCAAAGATAGTTAAATATATCGAAAACCAATACAAAACGAAGAAAAAACATTATATTTGCGGCAGAAAAAAATAATAATTTATCAGAAAAGCATGAATAACGATAGTGTTTTAGACAGATATTTGAATGAAATCGGCAACACACCCTTGCTTACCGACGAAGAAGAGCTGCAACTAGCCAAACGTATTGACGAAGGAGACGATAAAGCCATGGAGCAGTTGGTCAGCAACAATCTAAAATATGTGGTGACCATAGCACGCCAATACGAGCGGCAAGGACTGAGTAGCGAAGACCTCATTAGCGAGGGTAACATGGGCATGATGAAAGCAGCAGCCCGTTTCACATCAACGGTTGGGAAACGGTTTGTCGTTTTTGCTGCTCCTTATATACGTCAGGCAATTGAGCAAGCCATAGAACAGCAGGTAGGGCTCTACCGTATTCCCAAGAAAGAAAGCACTACTGCCGAGAAGAAACGCAGCGTAGCCGTCTCTGTTGACGAGTCAATACCTGTAGGAAGCAAGAATAACTACACGCTGTTGAACGTCCTGGAGGACAAAGATGCTGAACATGCTGACATTAAGGCCGAGCAGAATGCTTTGATTGAAGAGCTTATTGAAGTAACAAATGTGTTGAACGAAAGGGAACAACAAATCATCAAGAGTTTCTATGGTGTGGGCAGCGACCAACTGACCATGGCAGAAATAGGACAGGCCATGGGACTAAAACGTGAACGCGTAAGGCAAATCCGTGACAAAGCCTTGCGCAAGCTACACCGAGCCGGTCGCGATAAGCTAGAAGAACGATTTGACTAAGATTTGACTAAGATTAGTTAATTGAGAACTATTACTCAGCTAGATACGGATAAGGCTGGAGCCTACTGAACTCTGGTCAGAACTTTGCAGTTGAACCACATATACACCGCTTGGGAACTCTCGAAGCGACATTCCTTTATTTCTGCTGCTCTTCAAATGAACACCCGAGGTGGAATAAAGGTGCAGTGTATAGTCAGGAGCGAGTGAAGAAAGATTCCACTTGTCTCCTGAGTTTATGAAGACAACCTCCAATTCACGGTCGGCCGTTATTCGGAAACGTGCGCTTAGAGGTTGTTCATCACTTATACCATCGATACCATCAAGCTGCAACACATTTAACAATCCTTTATAGACATCTATCTCACCATAACCATACTCGTTATTAGGATAGTCCATCGTAGTATCAGGTTTTCTGCATGTGCGTGCCATCACCTGCTTCACATCATCGGGAGTAAGCGTAGGGCAAGCCTCTAGCCACAGTGCAATAGCTCCCGCTACGGCCGGAGTAGACATGGATGTGCCGGAACTGGCATTCCAACCATAGGTCCGCCCGTTGAAATCGAAATGGGCCACATCGTTTCTTGTATCCCATGAGTTAGGGTTCTGCTCAATGTAATAACTACCGTACGACGAAATGATATTCACGGCATTAGCAGTAACATCGGGTTTGATCTGGTTGTCGAAAGTAGGTCCGATAGAGGCAGCATGGTAACGCTCACTATCATGACCATATCGTCCATCGTATTCTCGAACCTCTCCCCGATAGTTTATCACTGAAGAGCGATATGCCATGCCTCCCACACAAACAGCATCGTGCGCGCAACCTGGCGACAAGATACTGTATGCACTGATAGCATCATCGATTTGCGGATTGCAGGTGTTATCGGTCATAGTGCCAGACGACTTGAACATTTCTGCATGAGCACCGCTACCGACCATCTCAACGGAAACAGGATTGGTATTACCAAAACTCTCATCGGTAGAGATATACAGCTCGTAAGCCATCGTCTGATGATTGTAGAAAGTAGGATAAGCAACCACCATGAAGATATAATCGTGAGTACCTAAACGCACGGTATCGACAAGCATCGAATCTGGGCAAAGACAGACATCTGCCGTAGAGATATCACATACATTCCTCACACCATCCTCATAAACGGTCGTCCTTATCACAAAAGGCGCATCAGCACGCATGTTCACGAATACCCTTTTATCATCACTAGCGAGAAAAGTGCCTCGCGACTCCACCCCACTTGGCTTATCCACATAGGTTTTCAGATGCCCTTCATTTCCTGCAGAAGCGACAAAAATACGTCCTGGACCTGTCATTCTTCCTATTGCCTCGTGTAAAAGCTGGTCTTCATGCCAGAAACACTGATGGGAGCCTTCGCTGAATGACACGACGCAAGGTTTGCCGATACTGGCAGCATAGTCGAAAATATACTGGAACCCTAAAGCATCTGTGGCTGAGGTATACTTATAATAATATTGTTTGTCAATGAACACAGTGTCATTAGTCACGGCATTACTGACCAGACAAAGGTCACTTTCCCAGGCGATACCACGATAGGAAGTATCATACCCAGAGCCAGCAGCAATGCCTGCCGTATGTGTGCCATGACTGATGATCCCTGCATCGCGAGAATGAGCATAACTGAGAATATCTGATTGTGACTGATAGTCGGCACCAACATACAAATCACTCTGCAATGTATCGGGCGACAACTGATCCCAAAAGCGTTTGATACGGTACTCTGTCAGGTCTTTATTATAAAAGGTGGGATGAGTCAGGTCAAAACCGACATCCTGCACTCCTACCACCACTCCTTTTCCAGTAAAGGCCTGAGGCAGTTGCACGCCCTGCCATACGGGACCAACATTCATCAACACAGCCGTTGTATCGAGCGTCAGATGACGGCTTTCTTCTGCCTCTATACGGCTTACAGACTTCTCCCTGGACAGCGAGGAAAGCCTGTTTATAGGAATATTAGCCACGCAGATGTCACCCCATTGTGCGAGTTTATTACAATTATGTTTGCGGAGCACCTCGTCGGCATTCTCTGAAATGCGTACAAAAGCACATAACTGAGGAACCACCTCTGCAGCGCGTGTCGTCAGTTGCTGGCTGGCGTTATACTCCATAGCAGCACGCCTGGCCATAGCCGACATCTTACGAAAATCAGCCTTCTGTGCAGTTGTGGATAAATACACCATGCATAACACAATAAACCATAAAACTCGCTTCATGATGCAAAGTTACAAAAAAACGAGAGCAGAACAAAAAAAGTGTACTTGTTTTTTATGCCGAGTGCATTGTAAGTTCGCCACGTAGTGGCAAAGTTACAAAAAAACGAATGATGAGCAAAAGGAATACTTATTTTTTCTCTTCATTTCCGGGTACCATTAACTTCGATAAAGCTAAAGTGACAATAAGTCGATCTCAAAACAAAAAAACTATATATAGTCTACCAAACAAAAAGGCCACATACCAAAATGGTATGCAGCCTTTTTTTATAAACGTATTTTCTCACTTATTTGTTCAAACCTCTGTTGTTCAGAGTCATATTGAGCAGCAACAGATACTTACGATACTGCTTGTTGTTCAGAATGTAGCGCATATACTTCAAATCCTTCTTGATGGCCTTGTCCATCATCACCTTCTGCTCATCCTTGTCAGCATAGGCGGCATTCAGCATTTCGGCGCAAAAGGCCTTGTGTACATCCTGAAGTGACTCCATTTGGTCGTCATTGAGATTGAGCGCCTCACCAAGCTTTGTGTAATTCACTCTCATGTCGAAAGCATTGGCGTTGTTCACTTTTGTGTCTTCTGCAAATGTTGCGGTCATGCTAAGCAATGCTACAACTACTAAAACCATTTTTTTCATCATCTTTTTACCTTTCTAATTTAATTCAACATAGGGCCGTGTTTCAAAGCCCGTTATCCTATAATACAATCGTGTCTCTCTCTTGTTGACGGGTGCAAAGTTAAGGCGTTTTTTTCGTTAACCAAGCATTTTTTGCCTCCTGTTTGCGCAAACAGCGGCAAATCTTGACGTATATCAAAATATACGCCATTATTCCAAAAATTAACAAAAAAGACACAAAAAGTAACGTTTAGCACGCTATTATCAAGATTATTTATTATTTTTGCACACGCAAAACAAATACAAACAAATGGAACAGAAAACAAATAAGTACATTGCCGTGGCTTACCAGCTGTACACGATGGAAAACGGCAAACCGGAACTAGTGGAAGAAGCAACAGAGGAACAGCCTTTCCTGTTTATTACCGGATTCGGCTTTGCCCTTGAGGATTTTGAGAAAGAGCTGGTAGACTTAGCAAAAGGAAGCGAGTTTGACTTCACTTTGACCAAAGAACAAGCTTACGGTGATTTCGATCCTGAGCACATTGTCAACTTAGAGCGTGAGATTTTCAGCATCAACGGGCATTTTGATCATGAAAATGTATTCGAAGGCGCCATTCTGCCTCTTCAAAACGAGGAAGGACAGCGTTTCTTTGGAAAGGTTCTTGAAATAGCTGAAGATCACGTAAGAATTGACCTGAACCATCCATTGGCTGGCAAAGACCTGAATTTCAAAGGTCATATCGTAGAAAACCGCGAGGCAACGAACGAGGAAATACAAAGTCTGCTCAATCACATGAGTGGCGAAGGATGCGGTTGCGGATGCCATGATTGTAGCGAGGGCTGCGACCATGACCATCATTCCGGCCATGAGGGCGGTTGCGATTGCGGACACTGTCATTAAGGAAATCAGGGAGTTGAAGAGCTAAAGGATTGAACAACAGCAATATGCGAAACACGTTCGGACATATTTTCACATTGACCACCTTTGGCGAAAGTCACGGTGAGGCTGTTGGTGGCGTGGTTGACGGCATGCCTGCGGGAATAGACATTGATTTGGAGTTTATCCAACAAGAGTTAAATCGCAGGCGTCCCGGACAAAGTCATATCAGTACCGCCCGCGATGAAGCTGACAAGGTTGAGATACTGAGTGGTGTGTTTGAGGGAAAGTCTACCGGATGTCCCATCGGATTCATCGTACGCAACACCAACCACCATTCACAGGATTACGAAAACATGCGCTGCCTGTTCCGTCCCTCACACGCCGACTACACCTACTCCTATAAATATGGGATTCGTGATCATAGGGGCGGAGGCCGTTCCTCTGCCCGGATCACAATCAGCCGTTGCGTGGCTGGGGCACTGGCCAAACTGGCTCTCCGTCAATTAGGTATCACTATTCAGGCTTACACATCTCAAGTGGGAAACATCGCCTTGGAGCGAGATTACCGTTTATACGATCTCAGCAAAACCGAAACAAACGTTGTGCGCTGCCCTGACGAGAAGAAAGCGCAAGAGATGGAAAAGTTAATAGCTGAGGTGAAATCGCAAGGAGACACAATTGGCGGCACTATCACATGCGTTATTAAAGGCTGCCCTCCAGGAATTGGAGAACCAGAGTTCGGAAAACTACATGCAGCTCTGGGCGGGGCTATGCTTAGTATTAATGCGGTGAAAGGATTCGAGTATGGAGCGGGATTTGACGGAGTTACCGCAAGAGGAAGTGAACAAAACGATGTTTTCATCTCCTCTACACCTAAAAACCCAACTACCGATCCAGATCCATCATTTATTGCCGACTCTTCGAGTCTATATAAATCAGAGGGTCTTCAACCCAATATCTCTACAAAAACAAATCACAGTGGAGGTATTCAGGGCGGCATTAGCAACGGTGAGGACATTTATTTCCGTATCGCCTTTAAGCCCGTGGCTACCATTCTACAAGAGCAGCAAACGGTTGATTTGGAAGGCAATCCCACAACACTTAAAGCCAGAGGCCGACACGACCCGTGCGTGCTTCCAAGAGCTGTCCCAATCGTAGAAGCAATGGCTGCTATAACGGTTTTTGATTATTTCTTGGCCTCAAAGACCGAAAAATTGTGATATTTATAACCTTGTAGCAAAAAAAGGCAAGAAAATATAGTAATTCTAAAGAATTTATTGTATATTTGCATCGACAAATCAGGGGTTTGTGAAAATCCCTATTTAGTTTAGTTAAGTCTAGTTTAGTTTTTGTGTTGGTTGAGAGCGGTCGTTTGGCCGCTCTCAAATTTTATATACTTTCTTTATTGTCCTGCTATTATTTTTGAATGGTACTCCTATCTTTTATAAGGCCATTCCATGATTCTGGAGAGCAAGTTCATAACTGTGGAAGCCAACTCCATAACTCTGGAAGGCAACTCCACAAACTTAAGATTGGTACTAAAAACCTGATGAAAATGATTCCTTAAAGCCACTTTTAATCACTCAAGGTAGAGAGAGATTGTACCTTAATCATCTTCCAACTGTCACAAGGGGAACAATTGTTATTATCGCCACTTAAAGGCAATTTGCAAAGAAACAATAACCAAACCCTCCCCCCTTAAGAAGCAAAAATGTGTATACCGTCACTAAACACTCTGACATGCTTATCCACAAAGGGTTACGCATAGTGATGGCAGGTCAAATTAGTATCACTAAAAACGCCCCTAGCGCTTTTGCGCATGCAATTAATATATATATTATGTTCTAATTAGGCACAAATCGCTCCTTAAGCAGTCTATTGATTATACTATCGATTGATGCCTAATTAAAGTCTAATTAATGGCTAATTAGCACATAAGTAAGCATCAATCGCAGTCTATTTGATGCATCAATTGCGATGTATGTAGTTAACCATATGCAAGTAAACATACCAATCCATGAAGGATGATCGATATGATGCTGCGGATATCAGCCAAGCACATCCAACCATAGAAAAGAGATGAATGGAACAGGAATTCCACCGAAGAAAATACTTACAGTTTGAAACAACACTATAAGAAAAAGCCACTTCGCGCCTCTGAGAAGTACACAAAAGTGGCTCTTTTCTTGTTCTTTTAGCAGGGCTAACTTACAATTTGAAAGCTATCATTTTTAGATAAACTTTCTAGCACAGTCACTTACTTTTAAAAGCTCCTATTCTTCAAAATTGGGTATGTATGATTCTATGTTATGCTGCAAGTTTACTCTCCGAATATTTCCTGCAAACGAGCATGCAGCATCTTACTGCGAAGGGCGCGGCCGATAATCTTACCTTGCGGATCAATGAGGATATTGTCGGGGATCGCATCAATCTTATATACCGGAGCGGCGGCACACTCAAAACCTTTCAAATCAGACAGCTGCATCCAGGGCATTTTGATTTGCTCGATAGCTTTTACCCATGCTTCCTTCTTTTGGTCAAACGAGATACCAACTACCTCGAGACCTTTGGCATGGTACTTGTTGTACGCCTCAAGCACGTTGGGCATTTCAGCCCGGCATGGGCCGCACCACGATGCCCAGAAATCTACGAGCACCCATTTCCCTTCACCTACAAACTCGCTGATTTTGTGCATCTTACCGTCCGGATCCGCCATTTCCAAGTCGGTAAACTGCTGGCCTATAAAAGCAGTTTTCGTGTTGTCCTTCGGCTGAAGCATCTCAGCCACCTCGTCTCTTGCCTTTTTCAGATAGGGATGGTTGGAGTATACCAGTTGATCTTTCACCAACTTGTCGTAAACGTCTACTCCATTATCGTAGAAATACAATTGCGAGAAAGCCAAAGGAATCAGCGAACTACTCTCTTCCTTAAAAATCTTGTTCGCATAAGTAACCTGTCCGTCAATCATCTTGTTCACCTCATTCATGATTTCTTCCTCATGGGCCAACAATTCCTCCCGGCTCATCGAGGAAACCTTCGCTCCGAAAGCCCTTCTTGGAAGATCCTGCTCAACCTCGTATTTTGCCAGACGCTCATTCAGTGGAGAACCTTTCAGCGTACTGTCGTTGACATTGACTTTAACAGGCGATCCATCGTTGAAGAAATCTATCACCCACTCCCGATTCTCTGCCTTAACGGCCATTAAGGCATCTTTCTCGGCTTTTCCTCGGAACGAGAACTTGCCTTTTGCAACGACGACGCTGTCGATATTCTTCTCGGTCAGTTTGTCAATCAGATAGATTTTCATACCATTGTCCGAGTATGTGCCTTTAACAGAATACTTTACTTGCTGTGCCACAGATGGCATTGATGCAGCCAGAAACGCTGCTAACATTAATAAACACCTCATATGCTATTGTATTATAAGATATCGTACCTGCGCAAACAGGTAACCTGCTTAGCGCTTTTTCGCTTATGTATTTGAAAAGTCTCTTAACATCGAAGAACTCTCTCGTCAACAAACAGTTACGCGTCAAGCGTACCGATAATCTCCTGAACGGAATGGCAGCCATGACGGTCGAGCCAGTCGTCAATGCCGTCGCGCACCTTAATAGTTACGGCCGGATCAAGGAAATTAGCTGTACCTATCTCCACAGCCGTGGCACCAGCCATAAGGAACTCAATGGCATCGGTAGCCGTGCAAATGCCGCCGAGTCCCACCACAGGAATCTTCACAGCCTTGGCCACCTGCCACACCATGCGCAGGGCAACTGGCTTCACCGCCGGACCACTCAGGCCGCCTGTACCAATGCTCAACAGCGACTTGCGCTTTTCGATGTCAATAGCCATTCCCATGAGCGTATTGATGAGCGAAACGCTGTCGGCCCCCTCGGCCTCCACAGCCCGAGCTATATCAGCAATATTTGTCACGTTGGGCGATAGTTTCACAATCATTGTCTTATGATAACGCTTGCGAACCGCACTTACTACACTGGCAGCGCCCTCACAGGTTACGCCAAAGGCCATACCACCCTGCTTTACATTCGGGCACGAGATGTTGAGTTCAATAGCAGGAATGTGCTCCAGCGCGCCAATACGAGCTGCACACTCGGCGTAATCGTCGGGCGAAGAGCCACTCACATTGACAATCACATTGGTCGCTATTCCTTGAATCTGCGGATAAATATGCTCGCAGAAATAATCGACACCTTTGTTCTGCAGCCCCACACAGTTGAGCATACCCGCAGATGTCTCCGCCATGCGTGGATAGTCGTTACCTTGGCGAGGATGAAGGGTAGTACCTTTCACGATGATGCCACCAATCTGGTCCAGCGGAACAAAATCAGCAAACTCCAATCCATAACCGAAAGTGCCCGAAGCGGTCATTACTGGATTCTTCAACTCCAGGTCATTTATTTTAACATTTAGAATTGCCATAATAACTTCTTAATATTTAACACTGGACCTTCAGTACATACACACACATTGCCTTCGGTTGTATTCTCCACACAACACAGACAGGCTCCCAAGCCACAGGCCATCTTGTTCTCCAACGATACCTCACAGTCAATGTCGGCTTTCCGAGCATATCTTGCCACTGCCATCATCATAGGCTTAGGACCACAAGTGGAAATCTGGTCGAAATGCTCTTGCTGAAGGATTGAGTGGTTGGTTACAAAGCCTTTCTCACCGGCAGAACCGTCCTCAGTGGTCACGTATACGCGCCCGTACTTCTTAAATACATCCAGCAGAAGCAGATCCTTGGCCGAACGGGCACCCAATAGGAATGTTGGCTCAGCACCCATCTGAGAGATTCGCTTACCGAAATAAAGCAAGGGAGCCACGCCCACGCCGCCACCAACCAAAAGGATTCTCTGGCTATTGCTCACAGGCATTGTGAATGTATTTCCAAGTGGCAGCACACAGTTCAGCTTGTCACCTTTGCACAACCGAGCCAGCCGGCGTGTGCCGGCGCCAATTGCAGCCACTAACAGCCACAGTTCGTTGGTCGACTCATCGACAAAATTAATGGAAATGGGACGTCGCAGGAAAGTAGTGGGAGAATTATCGACACGTACTTCCACAAACTGTCCAGGCATCATTGCAGGCAGAGGCTCATCCTGTGTCAGCTTAATCAAGACATATTTCTCATGAATAGCCTCAACCGACGAGACTGTTAGATCTAGAATATGTTTCTTCATCGATTCGAGTTTATGGGTTCTTTTCACATGATGCAACTTGCAGGCATTTCATGAGCAGTACTCACAAAATACCGTGAAGATGCTAATCACGATGCAAATTTACATAAAAATCATGATTTATGTGCCAGTACGATAAAAGAAATTATATTTTCCTCAGGGCAAATAAATAAAACAAACACGAATATACTTCATTAAACCAACCGTAATTCACAAATGACGGAATGCAGAAAAACAAATTTCAATGGCTATTTCTTTGGAACGAAAGTCTCCCAAGTCTGGTCATCATAAAATATGCGAATCTCGGTAATTTGCCGACATTGTTTGTCAAAATATTTCGCATCCAAATTTAGATAATTATTGGGTGTATTAATTACACGATGCTGATTTTGTATAGGTTGGTTGGACTGAAGTAGGGGGGTACTAGATGCCGAAAAATCGAGTGCTGGTTCAACAGTCTCAGACTGAGGAGCTTGGTCGGCATCATCCTGACGGTCATTAAACATCCGTCCTACACCAAAGAGCAGCCAATCGGTATTTACCGAAGGCATCTTGTCCTTTATGTCGTAGACTATCTTTAGGGTGGGCTGGGTCTTCCCATTGAAGATGTTACTCAACGTTGATTGCGACATACCCGTAAGCTGTCCGAACACTTGTCTGTTCATGTGCTGGGTCTTCATCAGAAGCTCGATTCTATCCTTAAATTCCATGCTTACCACAATTTTTAGGGCCAAAGCCACGTATTACTAAGATTTTACAAAGGTAAAACAAAAAATTAAAATATGCAACACAATAAAGAGAAATTTTATGATTTAAATGTTTATATTTAATAATTCAAAAGCATGAATGCGAAACGTAGATTTTATGTATTTGCATTTTATTTTTATAAAACAAAAACATTGGTATAAATATGCTACAAAGTATATTTTGAACAACAAAGAGGAAACTAACTGGGTATTATTTAGTTATTTACAAATAACAAACAGATAATGATGAAGCATATGCAATGTTTCTTGAAAAAGTATCATAAGTTTCTTATGAAAACTATATTATTTAATAATAACTAATTGGGTTTTAGATACTTACACAACTGTAACTAAAAGTGTATATTTATTTAGCATAAACTTCCAAAATTAGTTTTCAATTATTTAAATATAAATTTTATATAACTAAATTTCGCTCGTCTCTATATAAAACACCTTTACTCTTTTTGATAATAGCCGTCAATTTTATTAATATAAATCATGGGATTTAATATTGTGAACATTAATAAATGTGAACGATAAAATCAGGAGCAAGCGGAACAACGAAAAATCAGCATATTTCGAATCTTTCCAAGCGAGGGTTAAGTAGCTCAAAAATACGCGAGTTTTGAGCGGTCTGAAAACACGGAAACAGCTTTATATACGGACTTTTCTGCAAAAATAAGCCCTTATAAAAAAGATGAATTCTAGAAAAAAACAAGTCGAAAAAAGGCATTTTTTTAATGCAGAATGAAGAAAATGAGCTCTTTCATAAGCTCTCCTGCACCAGTATTTGGGTTATCCA
>JAEEGF010861507.1_pt1 | contig 59087 bp, 45 predicted proteins | sample 9134171 | NCBI WGS metagenome assembly JAEEGF01 (sample SAMN16246542, study PRJNA631951) | gut metagenome | biome: gut microbiome; feature: rumen; material: AP-attached | host: Bos | place: Iran: Karaj | collected 2018-10 | reverse complement strand
TATAGCTGTTCCCGCATATACCATATCTTCATTGAAGATAGCTTTTCTTATGAATCCTCCAAGCTTGTCATATATGCTACGTTTGTACATGGCACATACATTAGAGCAAAAATATGTTTTGATTCCCAGTTTTTCTACATCAGCTAGTGTTTTCCTTATTGAGGTTACTGAATAGTTGAACTTTCTGGCATAAAGCTCTTCCGGATTACAATCAGGTCTGGGAATCTGCCTTGCATATGAGACAGCCAGCTGATCATCACCGTCAAATGCCTTCACAAGCTCCTCTATAAGATTTCTATCTGCAGGGATAGCATCCTGTGTCATACACATAAAGTACTCTGCATCTGAAAACAAAACGCCCTCATGCCTTGTGCGTCCATGATCAAATTCCTGTTTGGACAGATGAAAAACAGTCACATTTGGATATCTAAGCGTTAGCTGCTCGTCACTTATAAGCTTTGCAAGTTCCTGTGCCTGCGTATTCATTAGGATGATCTTTGAAGGTTTTATGGTCTGCTCGTTCAGCCTGTCCAAGAGAGTAAATAGTTCTTTATTAGGTTTATATGTAGGTATTATCACATCAATATCATACATGCTGGTATCTCCCATCAGGCTCTATACTATAGCCACATTTTATGCTCATCACATGTAGCCTGTTAATCTACATGCCACGAGCCGGAGTATATCCCCGGCTCGATTATGCAAAAAGCCTTTAAGGCTTTAATGATTATTATATTTATGATCAAGATTTTAGATCAATATTTTAATCAACAGTCTTACCTGTGTAATAGTCTTAGTTAGACATTCCTGCTGTCTTACCTGATATATATTCACTATATTCCTTGACAGTGTCAGAGCAGGTATAGCCTGATTCTCCAAAGAGGAATTCATGAAGCCATACAACATTGGATTCAAGTGAGATAGGTGCTACAACACTCGCTTCTCCAACTTTACCGGTTGCACGCATTGATTCCTGAGGGAATCCGTCCTCTGCAACAATTGAATAATTGCTTATCTTACCAAGAAGCTCGACTATCTTGGAAAGTTCAAGTGATGTTGCCATCTCATCAAATACCTTGTTGGCAATATTGGTAAGAGTATTTGTATCTGCAGTCTTAGCCTTGTCCATGATAGCCTGGATAACTTCTCTCTGACGTGCAGCACGTGCAAAGTCGTTACCTGCTGTATATCTGATACGGCAGTAAGCTGTAGCCTGAAGTCCATCAAGAGTCTGCATTCCTGTTGTTGTTACTTCTTTGTAGGAAATTCCAAGCTCTTTAGCCATTGTCTGCTGATAGTTGTTGATATGAAGTATCTCTGCATCATCAACTTCTATTTCTACACCGCCCAAATCATTGATGATATCTGTAAGACCACCAAATCCTATAGTGATAAAGTCTGTGATATCAAGGTCGAGGTTAGTATTGAGCATGTTTATAGCCTGCTGAGGTCCGCCATAAGCATATGCTGCATTACACTTACCATAACCCTTGTCATTCTGCTGGTTAAGATATGTATCACGATATACTGAGCAAAGCTTGATCTCGCCTGTATCCTGATTAATAGAAGCTATTATGATACAGTCAGAACGTGTTCCTGATGAGAGGATTCCTTTGGTTGAATCAACACCAAAAAGTGCTATGTTCCAGTAGCCTTTCATCGACTCGTTGTTCTTAACTGTTTCAGCGATATTCTGATCAAGCTCTTCCTCGTCAACCTTAACTTCTGTTACGTTGGTAATACCTGCTTTGATAAATACAAAATAAGCAGTTACACCAAGAATAGCTATTATAAGAATCTCAGCTATGATGATAGCTATAGTTTTGTTATTATTCTTCTTTCTTCCGCGTCCCTGTGAAGAAGATCTTCCATTCTGAGGATATCCGCCTTGAGGTCTAGCTCCCTGCTGCGGGTATCTTCCCTGAGGTGCTCTGCCCTGAGAATATCCACCATTTTGATATCCATTTCCTTGTGAATAGCCGTGTCCCTGAGGTGCTCTACCCTGAGAATATCCGCCCTGAGGTCTTGCTCCCTGCTGCGGGTATCTTCCCTGGGGGGCTCTGCCCTGAGGTGCTCTTGAACCCTGAACCGGTCTTCCGTTTCCATTATTCGAAGGTCTTCCCTGCCCGTTTGATACAGGCCTTCCTGAAGGTCTGCCATTATTTGATGATCTGTTATAATTTCCTCTTCCGTCATGATTATCGAAATTAGACATGCCATTCTCCTTTACCGCAATCTAGTCAGATAATGTATGGTCATACTGCGGTTACCAATAAAACATTTCTCCCTTGACCACCTGTCTATTTTGCCACAAAATGCTTTTTTATACAAGTATTGCAACTTAAACGTAGCTTAAATGCTTTTTAAGATTATATACTTTTTGTATACTTTTTCAATGTTCTCAGGACTTAATAGGCATTCTTTTTGCCATGGAAAAAAGTTCCAAAAAGAATCTTGAGATCAAAGCCAACAGACCAGTTCTCTATATAATAGATATCATAATCTATACGCTTACGGATTGATGTATCTCCTCTATAGCCATTGACCTGAGCCCATCCTGTTATGCCTGGGCGGACCTGGTGTTTGACCATATATCTTGGTATCTCTTCCCTAAACTTCTCAACAAACTGCGGACGCTCCGGTCTTGGCCCCACAAGTGACATAGATCCAAACAGAACATTAAAAAACTGCGGAGTTTCATCAAGGTTATGGCTTCTTAGATATCTGCCTATCTTAGTTACTCTAGGATCATTTTTGGTTGTCCAGCCCTTAGCTTCTTCTTTGGTTGTCTGTACTTCCATAGTACGGAATTTGTACATCATGAAGTTCTTGCCGTTAAGCCCGACTCTTTCCTGTTTAAATATAATGGGTCCCTTTGAAGTAAGCTTAATACCTATAACTGCAAAGAGCATTACAGGGCTGTAGCATATGATAGCTACAAGAGAGCCTATTATATCAATGATCCTTTTTACTATTCTATTACCGGTATCTGTAAGAGGCACATACCTTATATTGATAACAGGAAGTCCCTCTACGTCCTCTGTATAAGGACTACTCGGGAATAAAGATGTATAGTCAGGTATGAACTTGGTGTGGACTCCGGACTTTTCACAGCAGGCTACAAGCTCTTCAAGCATATCGTAGTGATCAAGTGAAAGAGTTATCGCTATCTCATCGTACGAATTAGCGCTTATAAGCTCGCTAAGCTGATCGATGGTTCCTATGACTCTGACGCCATGATAAGCAGTTCCAACAGGGATCCTGTTATCAAGTATTCCGTTTATCGCATAGCCCCACTGAGGATTTTCTTCTACTCTGCTGATGTATGCTTCTGCAGATCTTGAATATCCAACAAGGAGTACGTGCTTTAAGTTATATCCTTTTTTCCTCATAAAGCGCAGAACTCTTCGAACTGCATATCGGGACAAGGACATAACGATTATATTAACTACAAAAAATACTGCAATAAGTTTTCTGGAGAAGTGATCCTGGTGAACCAGGTACAGACCGCCTACAAATACCGCAACACCGATAACATTGGCTTCTATTATGTTACGGATCTCACTTCCAACCTTACCGGATCTTCTTGGCGTATACAGATTAGTGATATTATAAAGGACAAGATAAGCAGGTACCAGTAGATAAAGTGCGCTAAAATAGAGTTCTCTTGGAAGCGCAACTTCAAGCTCATAGCTATCAACAAATATGGAATAAAACCTTATATAATATGACAGCACGTATGCGACAACAATTGTCACCGCATCCACCAGGACCTGTATCCTGTTGAGCTGTTTCTGATTGTTCTTTATCATAACACTCCGTCCCCTGACCGCACTTTTGCCTTAAGTTGCCTTAAGGCATCCTGCCTATATCCGGCATATATACGGCCGCTTATATTTTGATCATGTAAATCTTTTTATTGTATTTATCCACATTTCAATCTGAAGGATTGCAAGACTTTTCAGATTCTTTCGTTGGAATCTGACTTTTTTGTCTGATCCTTTATGTATCTTGGATATTCCCTGCATAAGTCCCTGCATATAAGCTCTGCCAAGGCCTTTTCTTGCAAAGAATACTCCCTTTATCACTATTCCTGCAAGAATAAGAGGAAGATTTAATACAATCTGCAAAAAAGGAAAATTCTTATATATAAGATACAGATTGTTGCCCGCTGTAAGCTTTTGCTTGAACTCATTATATCTTGAACCCGAGGTTGCACTTCCTGCATGATGTACTACAGCTGCCGGCTCTAAAAAGTTTATATATCCATAAACTCTGGCTCTTATTCCTATGTCCACATCCTCAAGATAGCAGAAGTGCAAAGCGTCAAATCCGCCGATCTTGTCAAAGACACTTTTCCTGTATATAGCTGCGCCGGCGCAGGAGGATGTAATACTCTTCCTATCTGTAAAATAAGATGCAGGCTTGTCTTTACCATCAGTAAATGCCCATCCCATCGCGCTGTAATAATCTCCGCTGTCATCCACTATGTACGGGTTATTTAAAGATACCATAAGTGCCTGCACAGAGAAAGCTTTTTTCTTATGATCTATTGCATTTTCAAGTTTTTCTATGCAGTCATTCCTGCAGACAGTATCATTGTTAAGAAGAAAGATATACTCAGTACTTGCAAGTTCTATCCCCTTGTTTACTGCGTTTGAAAAGCCTGTATTGGAAGAAAGACTTACCAGTTTGCAACTAATCTTGGAACCATCCTTGCAGGTAAGTTCTCCCTCATAATTTTCTTTAATATAATCTATACTTCCATCTGTCGATGCATTATCTATGATTATAATATCCGAAGGCAAGGTCTGCACAAGAAGTGATTCTATGCAGTCCTTTAAATATTTCATTCCATTGTAATTCGGAATGACAACTGTTGTTTTTGACATACAAGCATATATCCTTTAATTTCAATACAGTTTTTATATCAGCCTTTTTTATCAGTCTTTTTCTGAACCATCTTAGGATCCCATACAACCCTGTAGCCAAGATGTCTTACTGCCCTGCAGAATCTGATACTTTCTTTTTTGATCTTGTCATCGTCCCAGTTATCAGGAATTATGATATGCCCTACATTAGATTTGAGAACAGTCTCATCCTCCGGATCAGTAAATGTATCTTTCTGCTTCAGCATCTCGTTATTGCTATGATAAGTAAGACCTGTAACTTCTTTTAATAGCGGTCTTAGTTTCTTCCTTATGCGCATGCATCTAAGATCCACTGCATCTGCATCCTGCTGGCAGGCAGCTATATGCGTGAATCCGCCGCTGTAGCCTTTAGGAAGACCATAATATACAATGCTTCCGTCTTCTTTATAGATTCCGCCTACCAATGTGCCTTTTTTATCTACAAGCTTGCCGCCGATTACGCCGATATCCTTCCTGGCTCTGAATATCCCATCCGGATATTCAACTCTGTAGAACCCCACATGCATAAGTTCACTTACGTTTGCATTAATTCCTTTAGCCTTAAGAATATCATATACAGCTCTTTTACCTGCATCATAAGCATATTTCTTACTTGCAGGATTGGCTGCAGTTGATGCTTCGTGACATCTCCAATGATACAGTACCTTATCTATATGCCTTATATCCCTATCATTATCATCCATTGAAAGTGAAAGACAGGTTCTAAGGATAAGATCAAAGTCCTGAGCACCATCATATTCTTTTCTAAACATTTCCTTTTGGATAATATCAGCTCTGATAGAAGTAAAGTGGCATATATAGTTGTTGGATAAAAGATAATCAAGGTTATAACAAGGCTTGATATTGGGCTCATAGAACCTTGTCATATCTGTATCACACTTATCTTCATCAGAATAGATAAGCCCTATAGGACAATCAGACAGCTTATCCGGCTTAGAGCTTTCCATTTCATCAAGTATTTCTTTGGCAAAATAATATAAAGCATCAGGCGTTATAACATCATCATGATCAAGAAGGCATACATAATCTCCCTTTGCAGCCTTTAGTGCTTCATTTGTATTATCTGAAATCCCGCCATTACTTTTAAGATGGATATAAATTATCCTGTTATCATCTTTAAATCTATCCAAAAGCAGATTCTTCAATCTCTCATCTGCAGAAGCATCTGCTAATATAAGCTCCCATTTAGGATAAGTCTGACATACGACAGACTCTACCATTTCTATAAAGAATTTAGAATCTGTATTGTAGCACGGAACAAGTATACTAAAAAGAGGCGCTATATCAGATCCCCAAACGCTCTTTGTCTCTTCTTTCTGTCTGGAAAGCTCCTTATCAGATGCAGGTATAAAATTATACTCCTTCTTCTGATCTTCAAGTCTTTCTTTGGCAGCATAATATGCTGCAGCTATTCCGTTTCTCTTTGCATATGCTATTGTCTTTTTTATAGAACCTAACATACAACCTCTTAGTGATCACGATATTTGTTCAGATTACAAATGATGTAAAAACTTGTAATCTTCACTTAGTATAACACAGTTACAGCCCGAGAGCATACGCCCCCGGGCTGAATAATAGCTTAAATATTTAATATCTTATTACTGTCCGATAACTTCCTTAACAGCAGCTGTAAGTTTATCCTCAAGCTCTGCGGCATCTTCAAGGCTTGTTCCCTTAACGCCCATATAGAACTTGATCTTAGGCTCTGTTCCGGAAGGACGTGCACAGCACCATGAATCATTATCAAGTGCAAAGTACAGAACGTTGGATGTAGGAAGTCCTGTCTTGCCCTTAGCTCCTGTAGCAAGATCAAGTGTCTCACCTGTCTTGTAATCACGGAACTCTTCTACAGTCCAATCACCAAACTTCTTAGGAGGATTGCTTCTGAGCTTGTCCATAAGAGCTGCAATCTCTTTTGCCCCCTCGATACCCTTCATAGTGATAGAATACTGGCCTTCCTTGTAGTAGCCATATTCATTGTAGATATCTACCATTGCATCCCATGCTGTCTTGCCTTCATTCTTGTAGAATGCAGCAAGTTCGCAGAGCATCATAACTGCTACGATAGCATCCTTATCACGGGCATGTGTACCTGCAAGACATCCATATGACTCTTCAAGACCGAATACATAGTTGTACTCGTTATTTCTTTCTTCAAACCACTTGATCTGCTCACCGATGTACTTAAAGCCTGTTAATACTTCGATGTAGTGAAGGCCGTACTCGTCAGCGATTCTCTTAGCCATATTGGTTGTAACGATTGTTGTTACAAATGCAGGACGCTCAGGCATAAGTCCAAGCTTTTTACGCTCGCGAAGGATATACTCTCCTATGAGCATACCAGACATGTTACCTGTGAACTGCTTGTATTCGCCTGTCTTAGTATCCTTAGCATAGATTCCAAGTCTGTCAGCATCAGGATCTGTTGCAAGGACGATGTCTGCATCCTTCTCTTTTGCAAGTTCAAGAGCAAGCTTGAATGCCTTAGGATCTTCCGGATTAGGATACTCAAGAGTTGTAAAATCAGGATCCGGAAGTTCCTGTTCAGGTACGATATATACCTTGTTGAATCCAAGCTCCTTAAGGATTCTCTGAACCGGCTTATTACCTGTTCCATGGAATGGTGTATATACGATAGTAAGCTTATCAGCCATAGCCTTGATAGCTTCAGGATGAAGGATCTGCTTCTTAAGTTCTACCATGTAAGCATCATCCATCTCTTTGCCGATTGTCTCGTAAAGACCTGCTGCCTTAGCTTCATCTGCCGGCATAGTCTTAACTTCATGATAATCTGTGATAGCTTTAACAGCATCCATGATTCCTGTATCGTGAGGAGGTGTAACCTGTGCACCATCTTCCCAATATGCCTTATATCCGTTGTATTCCGGCGGATTGTGGCTGGCTGTAACCATAACACCTGCGATACATCCAAGTTTTCTTAAAGCAAATGAAAGCTCAGGTGTAGGACGAAGTTCATCAAATACATATGCCTTGATTCCGTTAGCGGCAAGGCATCTTGCTGTCTCATCTGCAAATTCAGGAGAGAAGCGACGGCAGTCATAAGAAATAGCAACACCCTTTTTCTTGCCCTCTTCTCCTGCTGTTTTAAGGATATAGTTTGCAAGGCCCTGTGTAGCCTTACGTACGGTATAGATATTCATACGGTTGGTTCCGGCTCCGATAACACCTCGAAGTCCACCTGTACCGAACTCAAGTTCCTTGTAGAAACGATCTTCCACTTCACTTTCGTTGTTACGAATAGCAAGAAGTTCCTGCTTGGTTGTATCATCAAAATAAGGATCATTCAACCAGTACTCGAACTGCTTTGTTGCTTCGCTCATAATTATTCCTCCTCTTATCCTATATATGCATCTATTATCAAGCACATTTAATTATACATACAAGACCATTTCAAAATAAAGACATATTTACAATAAAATCTCAATGATCTCCAAGAACTGTATCCCCAAGACCATCCACATTTACTGAAAAATCGCTTCGATCAAGCGTAAAGTTCTTGTTGTAATAAGGATCTCCTTTTTCAAGGATGTCCTTCCATTTATTTCTGAACTGCTCAGATTCTCTGTTATAACGTTCTGCCTTTTCTCCCGAATTATCAAGACCTCTTGATGCAGACTCGTGATGATAAGCTTCTGCGAATGGTGTAAATACGTTAAGATATCCCTTCTTTCTAAGCTTGAGACACAGATCAACATCATTAAGTGATATGGCAAAAGATGGATCAAGGCCTCCCACTTCATCATACTTAGCTCTTGATATCATAAGGCAGGCACCTGTAACTGCGCTCATATCCTGTGCGTAGCAAAGGCGCCCCATATATCCAAGGTTAGTTCCTTCCATGCCATAATGGGAATGTCCTGCTGTCCTGTGAGCGCCAAGTCCTAAGATAACACCTGCATGCTGAATCTTCCTGTCAGGGAAATACAGCTTAGCTCCTACTGCACCTACATCTGATCTCTGGGCATACATGAGCATCTCTTCCATCCAGTTTACAGTTATTATCTGAATATCGTTGTTAAGAAGGACAATATAATCGCCCACGCTGTGCTTTATTCCAAAGTTCATGACATCTGAATAATTGAACTTGTCCTGGCTTCCAAAGTCCACGACCTTAACAAGCGATGCCCAAGGCTCTTTGGTAAGTTCCTTGTAATACTGCCTTATTTCATCTGTCTTTGAGTTGTTCTCAACTACGATTATCTCATAGTTGTCCCATGTAGACTTTTCTTTGATAGATGTAATACACCTTCTAAGATCATCTGCATGATCACAGTTAGGGATCACAATTGAAATCTTAGGCCTTCCCTCGATCTCATATGAGATCTTGAAGATAGTTTCAAAAGCCTTGGTACTTGTGATCTTAAAGTGTTTATAGCCGTGTCTTTTTAAATGATCTGCAACAGCACCTCTTGCTGCTTCTATAGCATAAGTCTTAGCTTCAATTCCTGATGCAACAGAACCTGCATGAGATCTCCAATAATACAGGATCCTTGGTATATGTACGATATTCTTTGCTTCGTCTGTAAGGCGAAGTATCATATCATGATCCTGGCTTCCGTCAAATTCCTTACGGAAAAGTTCTGTACCATCAAGAAGCGTTCTCTTAAACACACTAAAATGGCAGATATAGTTATTGGCTCTTAACGTATCTACCGCATAATCAGGCTTGAAATGCATTGTCTCCATATGGTCAATACTATTGCCATGGAAAGTAGTCTCATCACAGTAGATATAATCTGCACCCTGTTCATTTATAGCTTTGACATATACATACAAAGCTTCAGGATGAAGGATATCATCATGATCAAAAAGGCCTATATATTCGCCATCAGCCATCTTAAGACATTCATTGGTATTGCCGGATATTCCTGCATTGACCTTAAGCTTTTGATAGCAGATACGTCCCTTACCGTCTTTTTCCTGGTACTCTTTGATGATCTGACCTACATATGCATGTTCATCATCAGATCCATCGGCAAGGCACAGCTGCCAGTTCTGATAAGTCTGACTTGTTACAGACTCGATCATATCTCTAAGGAACTTCTCAGGAGTATTATATACAGGAGTCAGGATGCTGATCTTGACCATATTTGGGAAAACAGCCTGTGACTCTTCAAGCCTTTTAGCTTCATCCGGAAAGCTTGCTGTTCCAAAATGGCTCATAGCCTTCTTTTCCCTTTTCTTATATCCGATCTTTGCAATAATTCCTCTTATAGATCCAAGATTTCTGATCCTGTTATTCTGACGCTTCACATAATGATAGAAACGTCTGAAAGGTCCTGAGATAGCCCAGAGCTTACTTGTTTTGATCTTATCGAGCTTTCTTATGGCTTCATCTCTTTCTTCTTCAAGTTTTGCAATTCTTTCAGAAAGATCTGCGGTCTTTAAGCGCTCTTTTTCATATGCACTTTTATAATCAAATTGTTTATCTTCCAATTATCGCGCCTCTTTACTGCTTATTTTTTTATATAACATCCATGGTCTTAGTGCCCCAGTTCATGACCCTGGTACGTGAAGTCGTATCTTTATAGAGCATTCCGGCCTGATAAGTTCCCTTAGGAAGAACACCCTCTTCTATCCTGGATCTGTAGCCTGTTATCTCAACACTTTGCTGATCCTTAAGGTTCTTCTCAACATCCTCTCTTAGCATATCATGTACTTTAAACGAATATACACAAGGTTCTACAGGAGTAAGATCTTCAGAACTCTTTACCCTCCTAAGGAGAAGTGTTCTGTTATATATAGCATTATCAGAACCAACTACAAAGCTGTATCCTTTGATAAAATAGCCGGTATCATTAACAGGCTTTTCTTCTCTTCCCTTATAATACATCTTGTTCCATTTATTCAATGAACCGATGTAATCTGTCCTAAACCACACGCATTCATTCGTCCAGCTATCCGGATATCCCTTGGATACAAGCTGCGCATTTGAGCTTTCTATCTCGTCCGGATGAGGAATTTTGGGATTGGCCATGATATAATCCTGCGCCACATCATCGTTGACTAGAGCCTGATGATAGAATGGATCTTTGGTATACATATTCATGTGACGCTTCATGAGAGTGTTGTTTTCTCTCATAAGACGGTCTGTCTTTTTGGCATCTGCATTATCATCACCTCTGCTTAGAGATTCATGATGTACCAGATTAAAATAGTTACAGCAGACGTTGTAATATCCCTCTTCAAGAAGTCTCCAGTTAAGATCTACATCATTGAAGGCAACAGCTAGTCCTTCATAATATCCGCCAAGTGCTTCAAACTTGTCTCTGCTTACCATAAGGCATGCTGCTGTAACTCCGCACATATCATGGGTTCCATCGTTGGCTCCAAAATACCACACCTTATTATCAGAAAGTCTCTGAAGCTTGTGCATAGGTCCTATATGAATAGCAGTAAGACCTGCATGTTGTATAAGACTTCCATCAGGATTGAGCACAGGATCAGCAGGATATAACAGCTTACATCCTACAGCACCCACATGAGGAAGCCTTGCATAATAGGAGAGCTCTCTAAGCCACTCACCGCTTACAATCTCTATATCATCATTAAGAAACAGGATCAGATCTCCTGTAGCATTCTTGGCACCAAGATTACACATGTATGAGAAATTGAAATCTCTAGGCTCATAAATATATGATATAGATGCACTATTCTCAGTTCTTATCTTATCAAGAAGTTCCTCATACTGTTTCTTCTTGTCTTCACAGCTTCCGTTATCAACAACTATTATCTCATAGCTTACATTCTCAGATCCGCTCCCATAATGAGTAAGCGATACAAGACACTGCTTTAGTACCTCAGGATGATCTTTAGACGGAATGACAACAGAGACTTTGACAGGAGATTCAATTGTATGATTTTCTTTATGAAAAGATCTTCCAAGAAAAAGATCTTCTCCATGTGCTCTGTGAAAAAGCACCTTATCAAGGTGATAAACAGGGAAATTCATTCCATCCCGTTTATTAAATCCACCTTCGATCAAAGCCATATGACCAAAAAGCTTATCACATACAGGCATATTCTCATAATCCAAAGAAGACACCTTACCCCATGGCATGATCAAAGGCTCATCGATATTATTTATAGCCTTCTTAACAAGTCCTGCCCTGGCTGCATATATACTTCCAATATAAAAAGCATTCAGATATGAATCAGGTGACCAGTCCGGCTTAAAATAAGGGGCAGATGGCCTTTCGTTTTCATCAAGTTCATCCTCATCTGCATACAGAAGATTTATATTCTTATTTTCTTCAAATGCATTTCCTATGTACTCTTTTGCATATCTGATAGTTCTGCCTTTTTTGCTGCAAAAGATGATTATGTCCTCTTCGCCTGCTTTGTCTATTGCTTTATTATGTGAGGTATTCTGACCTAAATTCTGAGTTATTATATCATCAAAAAATATAGTTATTATCTTATGATCGCATAAAGTCTGAGGCTTCTCATTTTCAAACTCCTCAATATGGAGATCATAATGAAAAGTCATGCTGCGAACATCATTCTCATGTTTACGCTTTGCGTTTGCGGTCAGATACGCCCGTACTGCCTTTTTTAAGCCCATTTTTAAACAAACCTTTCAGCTTACTAAATCTAAGCCCCTCATCATCAGATTCATCAGATCCGGCGTACTGATATGAAACCAGGTCCTGAGCCTGCTTCTTCTGAATCGAAGACACTGTAAGCCTTATATTTATACGATTTACAGCCCTCTTTTTGAGCTCATCGTTGGTAAAATCAAATTCAATCCAAGGATCATCTGAATCAAATACAATGCTTTCATCAGAAAGCCATGCACCATTTGGATGCATTCCAAGTGCACTATTATCATCACTTATCCTCTCATCATTCCACTTAACGCTTGTAAGAGATACGATACATGGATGTGATACAGGATCAAGTCGCAGCTTCATGACATTATCATCAAGCTCTAGTTCTATCATGGCTTTGCCATTCTTATCATATTCTGTATCAAGCTCTTTGGAATTCTCTTCAGAAAATCCCTCGCCATAGTCATAATACAGCTTGATCGCTTCTGGATTAAATACCGGAACCTCCGGTGGCGGAAGAAGCTCTTGAGGAACAGCCGCCTTCTTGCCAATCTTCTTCCAGATTTCTACCATGGACATTCGATTGCCTGTCACATATTTCTGGAATCCTGCTTCTTCTTCAAGAAGGTCTTTGGCTTCTTCTTCAGACAGCCCCAGCTCCTTATAGAACTTATCTATTCCTATCTTTCTTCTCTTTTCATCTTCTTCAAGGTAGCAGTAAAGTGCTCTGAAAGCTATCTCTTTAGTAGGAATCTGCTTGCCATAAGTCCACTCATAATCTATAACTGTCCAGATAGGACCGTTAACCAGGATGTTGTTGAAAATAAGATCATAGTCAGCAACCGCCATCTCCTCATTATAAGAGATCCTGCGAAGATATTCTCTGAAGAGCTTTTCAAAGCCTTCAATATCATCTCCTGCAAGACACTTATCCATAAGTGATGAAAGCGGCTCTCCGTTAACAAAAGAAAAAGAAGCAACACCAGTCTTTTCATCTATCTGACAATCATTGATCTCGAGATCTCCGCCTCTGTAACGCTCTTTCAAAGCTTCATAAGCATCTCTGATACTATTTATATGATCAACTGCTTCTGCACATAGAGGAGCCTTGGTGATGATCCTTCTGCCGGCTCTGTCCACGCAGATATCTGTACGGATCTTAAATTCCGCAGCTCTGTCATTAGAATATTTTGAAAATACGGTAGGGAATTCATTACCGATTATTACTTCAAAAGAGTTTGCAAAATCCTGATACATTCCATCTTTGACAAGCCCGTCAAAGGCATATTTTTCATTAAAAAGTATCATGCGAGAATTATCAAAATTGCGCACATTATCATTAAGCTCACCAAGTCCCGGCAGATAATAATCCGAGTGCATCATGGTCATGAACTTATAATCAGGATATGGATAATAGAAATGGTAATTATTGATACCGCATCTTTTGAAGATCTGTATTAGACCGTTTCTGGTAAATGTTCTTGCAACACTTTCAGAATTATAGCCTTCTATTCCTGAGAAGTAAGTTCCAAGATGATCTTCTCTGCATCCTGCCAGATACTTAAGACCCATACGGTTCTCGATCGCTATAACTATCCTTCCCCCTGCATGAAGATGCTTTTTGAGCATTTTAAGGAAGTTATCGTAAGGATACTCTCCGCCTATATATCCCTGGCCATATTCAAATACACCTATAAGGAAAATATAGTCAAAGTCATTTGGAAGATCCGGCTCTATATCCTTAAAATTACCGACATGAATAGTTACATTATCACAGTTTTTATTTCTGTATGCATTGATCTCACTTCTTTTCTTGGAAAGATCAACACAGGTAACAGATCCGGATTTTTGGGATAGCTTACCGGTAATTGCACCACAGCCGGATCCTACCTCCAATACTTTTTCAGATCCGGACATAGGTATCCACTCTATTATGTTGCTACGCTGCTCTGAAAGATGGTACAGAACAGGCCAGCTGCCTTTTTTTTCTATTATCTCAGGGAACTTGGACGGATCATTGTTCATAACTATGTCAAGAAGTTCATCCTCTATCTGCCCGTCGCAGTAGAGATCCATTCCCTTATAGCGGTCAAAATTTAGTGTTACATTACCGATTTTGGTCGTCTGCGCCATACCCATTCCTCCCGATCAAACATTACTCAACACTTACTTTGGAATTCATGTCATAATAACCGACTGTATTCTTATCAGAGATCACTGTAAGATTGAGTGCGTCATATAGCCTATGGTATACAGTAAAGTTTTCCTGTTCATATCCTGTTACACCAAAAGAAATCAGGTACTCACCACCCTGAAGATCAACCTTCTGAGTGAATGTGATTTTCTTTCGATCCCCCTTCTTCACAGGAGACAGGAAAGCCTTTTCAAACATTGTATTGGTACCGGTTATCTCTATACCGAGAATATTCTTAAGTGTAAATGCAAAAATCGGAGCAGGACAATCTCTCATAAATTCTACTGACATATGAATAGTACACTCATCACCTTTTTGCACAGATGATACCCTGCGTCCTGTATTGTCAGTAATATAATAATCCTGAATTCTTGCTGCTCCGTCGCCATATTCAAGTACATTAGGATTCTTGCCTACCATCTCAGATTGTGATGGCTCAGCCTTAGCAGCATTTTTGCCCTTACTGTTTCTTTTTTCCATCGGTGTGCCAACTTTGGAATCAGCTTCGTCAGCATCTTCTCCGGCACGTTTTCTTATATCTTCATCTTCAAGAAGGTTTAGAGCCACTTCGGCATTTTCCTTGGGAGCCACATACTGACCCACAAGAACCTGCTTGTAGATATCTATCATTTCCTTAGGAGAGCCTTCTCCAATCTTGACACCCTGATTGATAAGAACAGCTCTATCACAGTATTTGCTGATACTTGAAAGATCATGGGATACAAAAAGTATAGTCTTACCCTGCTTCTTGAACTCTTCAAATTTGTGATAACACTTAGCCTGGAAGAAGACATCTCCTACAGAAAGCGCCTCATCTACTATAAGTATCTCAGGATCGATGTTGATATTAAGAGCAAAGGCAAGGCGTACAAACATACCGCTTGAATAAGTCTTAACAGGCTGGTATACGTATTCTCCGATATCTGCAAAATCCAAAATAGCATTCATACGGTTCTTGATCTCTTCTCTGGTAAAGCCGATCATCATACCGTTTAAATAGATATTTTCAATTCCGTTATATTCCATGTTAAAGCCTGCTCCAAGCTCAAGAAGAGCAGAGATACGGCCATTAACATTTACAGTTCCGTTTGTAGGTGTAAGTACACCTGTAATGATCTTTAAAAGAGTAGACTTACCGGATCCATTGGTTCCAATGATTCCGACTGTCTCACCTCTATGTACTGTAAGATCTATATTATTAAGCGCAAGCTTCTCATGATACTTTTTCTGCTTAGTAAGTCCAAGCGCTTCTTTGAGCCGGTCGGAGTTCTTATCATAAAGCTTATAGAGCTTTGTGATATTCTTGACCTCTATCGCGACCTCTCTTTGTTCTGACATACCAATCTCCATTCAAGTAATACTAAACTTAGTTACTGTCACCAAATAAGCATAATAATCCGGTCACAGTCCCTCAAAGAGTCATTATCACAATACATCCGCAAAGTGAATCTTGGAACGCTTAAATATAAGCGAACCTATACAGAATAATCCAACTACAACGATCCAGAAATATGTCGATGAATAGAAGTGTTCAAAGAACCATCTCTCCTCATAGATACAGCTTCTGTAACCGCCTACTATATATGTCATAGGATTGAGCTTGATGATCCACTGCATACGCCAATCAGGAACAACTGTATCAAGGTTCCACAGAATAGGAGTAGCCCACTGGCCAAGCTGAAGTCCAATATTGATAATCTGCATCAGATCACGGAAGAAGACCTGTATAGCGCTTGTAGCAAAAGATATAGCTAGCATGAGCATAAACTCACAGAACATATAATAAAAGATCTGCAGAGTATACACGCTAGGAGTAAAACCTGCTATCCATCCTGCCCCTACAAGGAGAAGACAGAAAAACATGTGAGTAAAAGTTGCAGCTATTATCTTAATAAGTGGAAGAATACTGATCTTGAATACTACTTTTTTGACAAGATATGTATATTCAAGAAGTGATGTGGTTCCGTTTGATAAGCCTTCGGTAAAATAAAACCACGGAACAAGACCTGCCATTAAAAATACAACATATGGAACATCAAGTCCTCTTCCGGCTATTTCAGACTTCATACCGAATATCTTCTCGAATACGAACCAGTACATAAGGACTGTAACAACAGGCTGAGTAAATGCCCATACAGCGCCAAGGTAAGATCCTGCATATCTTTTTTTGAAGTCATTGACAGCCATCTGCCATATAAGCTGTCTGTTATCCCATAATTCCAAAGGTACAACTGTAACCCTGTCATAATAAACCGAAAAAACCGCGCAACTGAGCGCTATCAGCGTACAGGCGCAGATTTTCTTCAGCCTCTCAGTCTCCTGATCAGCTCCGGGATTATAATGTAGTACTATTATCAGTGCCAAAACGATCGCACCCGCCAGGAAAATGGAGATACCTGCCCATTTAGGCAGGTTTCCGATTCCGGGCAGACAGCGCTTCTTCATCGTTGTCTTATCTTTATTGTTCAAACCAAGGTCCTCAAATAAGTGTATTTTTATTACATATTTCTTTCTTTTTTGTACTCAGCAATTCCGCCCCATTTAGGATCTTTTTCTGAGAAAATAAGCTCGGCACCTTCCCATAAAGGCCACTCGATTCCGATCTCAGGATCGTTCCATAAAAGACCACCCTCATCATTTGGATGCCAGAAATCTGAACATTTATAGCAAAACTCTGCATAGTCAGAAAGAACTAAAAATCCATGAGCAAAGTTCTTAGGAATGAAGAACTGCTTCTTATTCTCTTCAGAAAGAACCACTCCAAACCACTTTCCGAAAGTCTTGGAACCTTCACGAAGGTCTACTGCAACATCGAATACCTCACCCTTTATTACTCTTACGAGCTTATCCTGTGGGAAATTCTTCTGAAAATGAAGTCCTCTAAGAACGCCCTTCTTACTTGCAGACTGATTGTCCTGTACGAATTCAACGTCTATTCCTGCTTCGAAAAACTCACGTTTATTGTAAGTCTCCATAAAATAGCCTCTGTTATCACCATGAACTGTAGGTGTGATTATCTTAAGGCCTTCTATATCTCCGCAATTTTCAACTTTGATCTGTCCCATTTAAATGTTCCCCTTACTACTAAAATTTAATTTGATATTTATATTAAATCAGCTATCTATTTTATATATAAATGATGTAAGTGTCAAAAATCAGTTATTATCAAGCGTTCCTGATCTCATAGCTGATGCCGTATCATCAAGACCTGAATCATTGGTCAAACTAGGCGTCTGACCATCAGGACTTACCGGTGTAGGCGCAGCATTATCCGATGATACGCCGTCCATAGAAGTTGTGCTTTCTAAGCCTGTAGTACTACTATATCCGCTGCTTCCTTCATCTGATGTACCGGCTCTGGTACCATTTATCTCTATGATATCAACGCTCTCTTTGGTAACACGTACTACTGTTCCGTTTGCAGGAACATGGTAGCCTTCTTTGTCATTAAGCTTAACAATATAGGAACCTATCTCCAGATCCTCAATAAGAATCTGACCGTTCCTGTCTTCATCAAGATAGACCTGTTCGTCTTCTTCGTCATCCATGTTGGTGACTGTAACGGCGAATTTCTCGCCGGTCTCAAGGCCTCCGCGTCCATTTTTAATGCTGACTTGTATAAGCCCTTCACCAGGTTTTAATTCCATGGTAAGGGCTGTAACATCAGCCTCATAGATGCTGGCCAGATAATCAGGATCATCAAAAAAATCCTTTTGTGCCATAAATCCTTGCAAGTTGTTTCCTATCTGCCCGTTTGAAACCGCAGAAAGTTCTGCCATAGATCCATTACTTGAATCTACAGCGGAACCTTTCAGAAAACTATTGATCTTGTCAGCATTGGACGCATATACGATGATAAGTATAACTGCGATCAGTGCTGCAAAGACCCCTACTGCGAGCTTCATGACTTTAGAGTCCATTAGCTACCTCAATGAGATATTTACCATAATTGGTTTTCAAAAGCGGCTGTGCAAGATTTAAGAGCTGCTCTTTATCGATAAAGCCTCTCTTATATGCAATCTCTTCTATACAGGAGATGTAAAGGCCCTGTCTCTTCTGGAATGTTGCAACAAAGTCTGCTGCATCAAGAAGTGCATCATGATTGCCTGTATCAAGCCATGCAAAACCTCTTCCAAGTGTCTCAACATAGAGATTGCCACGGCTAAGATACTCGTTATTGATACTTGTGATCTCAATCTCACCTCTTGCACTGGGCTTTACATTCTTTGCAATCTCTACAACATCATTGTCATAGAAGTAAAGACCGGGAACAGCATAGTTAGACTTAGGATTTTCAGGCTTTTCTTCAATTGAAATAGCCTTACCGTTTTCATCAAACTCAACTACGCCGTATTCTCTTGGATCTCTTACATAGTAACCGAAGATTGTAGCTCCAGATCCGGGTGTATTATGTCTTTCAAATACATTTCTAAGAACCTTGGAGAAACTCTGTCCATAGAAAATATTGTCACCAAGAACAAGCGCTGCAGAATCGTTGCCGATAAAATCAGCTCCAATTATAAATGCATCTGCAAGTCCTCTTGGCTGCTCCTGAACAGCATAATTCATATTAAGTCCAAGCTGTGATCCATCACCGAAAAGCTCTTTGAATGCAGGAAGATCTCTAGGTGTAGAGATGATGAGAATATCTCTGATACCTGCAAGCATAAGAGTTGATAACGGATAATAGATCATCGGCTTATCATAAACAGGCATGATCTGCTTGGATACAGCCTTGGTCAATGGATAAAGACGTGTGCCGGAACCTCCGGCGAGAATAATACCTTTCATTTTGGATCCCCTTTTATTTATGACGATCAGTCTGCAAGCTTCTTGCTGTACATACCATCATAATATTTTTCGTAATCACCTGAAGTGATGTGCTCCATCCACTCCTGATGCTCGAAGTACCACTTAATAGTCTTGCGGATGCCTTCCTTGAACATTGTCTCAGGCTCCCAGCCGATCTCAGCCTTGATCTTATCAGGTGCGATAGCATATCTTCTGTCGTGACCCTTACGATCTTCTACATATGTGATGAGATCATAAGAAAGGTGAGCCTTTCTAGGATCATCATCTGTAAGCTCTTCTCTTAAAATATCGATGATTGTCTTAACAATCTCAATGTTCTGCTTCTCATTGTGTCCGCCGATATTGTATGTCTCAAAGAGTCTTCCCTGTTCCTGAACCATATCGATAGCCTTGGCGTGATCTTCTACATAGAGCCAGTCACGAACGTTCTTACCATCTCCATATACAGGAAGCTTCTTGCCTTCAAGTGCATTGTGAATGATAAGAGGTATGAGCTTTTCCGGGAACTGGTAAGGTCCATAGTTATTGGAGCAGTTAGTAATATTAGCAGGGAAGTGATATGTATCCATATAAGCTTTTACAAGCATATCAGAGCTTGCCTTTGAAGCAGAATATGGGCTATGAGGAGCATAAGGTGTTGTCTCATAGAAATATCCGCCATCTTCAGGAAGTGAACCATATACTTCATCAGTTGATACATGAAGGAATTTCTTGCCTTCCTTGTATGTTCCGTCAGGAAGCTCCCATGCCTTCTTTGCAGCATTGAGCATAGTAGCTGTTCCAAGTACGTTGGTCTCAACGAAGATCTCAGGATTTACGATTGAACGGTCAACGTGGCTTTCAGCAGCAAAGTGTACAACACGATCAATATCATTTTCCTCAAAGATCTTAGTAATAGCTTCTCTATCGCAGATGTTAGCCTTTACGAATGTATAGTTATCGTTGGATTCAATATCACTAAGATTCTCAAGGTTACCTGCATAGGTAAGTGCATCAACATTGATGATACGGATTGTATCGCCGTACTTCTTGAACATGTAGTGAATATAGTTTGATCCGATGAATCCGGCTCCGCCTGTTACAAGATAAGTTCTCATTTTAAAAGTTCCTTTCGATTTTCATCTTTTTATTATAATGGGTGCCAATGATCACTCATTTATAGAGCGATAGGACAAATATAGCCCCTTATGTACTTAAAATCCCATGTACGAGATATTCATATCGACTCTTCCGGATATTCCGGCAACAGAGCCTTTTGAAGAATACTGCCACATATCATAACGAGTCCTTGAATATGTGGGCGCTGCCGAATACTGAGCAAGCCATATCTTATATCCGGTAAGAGCCGGTGCATCGATATAACTGTTGAGCCAGGTTTTGTTGGCATATATTCCGGCAGTGTATCCTGCATTCTTTATTGTAGCACAAAATGCCTTACATACGGCAGTCCTTGTTGAAACGCTGATTCCGTCTGCTCTTCCGTGGGCAGCTTCAACGTCAAGGAATACAGGACAGCTAATATTGTACCCCTTTATAAGAGATATTACCATCGAAGCTTCCTCTACAGCTTCTACGTCAGTCACAGCCTGAGTGAAGAAATATACTCCGACCTTAAGGCCTGCTCCGGTAGCTCCTTTGATATTAGCCCTGAATTTAGGATCTTCTATAAGTGCTCCTGTAGATGATCCTCTATAACCGCATCTGATTATAACATAAGATACTCCGGAATTCTTCACCTGTGACCAATCTATACTACCATTCCATTTGGAAACGTCAATACCCAGTACTCCGGACCCAGTTGATAAGCGGCCGTCAGCGCCAAATGAATACTTGGCTCCCTGTATTACCTGATCACCTGTTACAAAATTACCATTCTTGTCATAGTAGTAGGTATAGCCTTCGATTGTCTGCCAGCCTGTATACCTGTAAAGCTTTCCTTCTTTCTGGATAAAAAACTTATCTGCTTTATCATAATCTGCAATCGTAGCTTTCCTGTATGTTCCATTTTCAGCTACATATACGATATTGCCGTTCTTATCCTTGAGATCACCTGCACCGTCCTTGACTGTAACTTCACAGGTAGCTGTAACGCTCTCATCAACTTTGCTTGTAGCTGTTATCTTAACAGTACCTGCCTTCTTGCCTGTTACCTTACCCTTATCAACTACTGCGATACTCTCATCTGAAGATTTCCATATCACCGTTGTATCTTTAAGACCTGTAACCTTAGCGGTAAGAGTGATAGCTGTACCGCCTGCTATTATAGTAGCTTTTGATGAGCTAAGTTCTATCTTGCCATCACCTTTTGCAACTGTTACAGTGCAGTTTTTCTTGGTTCCGTCTTTAAATGTCGCCGTGATCACAACAGTTCCTGCAGCTACTGCTGTAACTGTTCCATCTGCAGCAACCTTGGCTATCTTCTCATCCGCGCTTGACCAGGTTACAGTCTTATCCTCAAGACTCGTATCTGTAGTTATCTTTTCAGCAACACCAACTTTAAGTGTAAGTGTCTCTTTGGAAATAGAATAAGTGTATTCTTTTTTCTGAACAGTGATCTGCGCAGTTAACGTCTTCTCACCATTATTAAAATCTGCTGTTATAGTAGCTACGCCTTCGCTTTTACCTGTAACTGTTCCGCCGGACACAGTAGCTACCGCTTCATTGTTACTCTTCCATGTAATCTGACAGCCTTCGTGACTTGTCTTAGCTGTAAGTACTGTAGTATCTCCAACTTTTATAGTTGCAGATGTAGGTGTAAGTTCATATGTATATGTTTTAGGCTGCTCTGTTGAGCCTCCTGTATTAGATCCGTTACCACCTGTAGTGCCCGCAGAGGAATTGCCGCTACCAGAACTTCCTGAACCGGTATTTGATTCACCGGATCCTGATGTACTTCCTGAGTTTCCGGTGTTCTGAGTGCTGGCATTGCCGCTTCCTGTATTATTTGAAGCAGTAGATGCTTCAGAAGAACCGTTAGGAGCTGCTGTACTTGCTTCTCCTGATGATGAGCTGTTTCCGTTTCCGGAATTCCCATTATCAGAATCATTCTCGTCTATAAGCTGAAGACTATCCGGATCTTTAATGCCTTTAGCAGAGTAAGGATTAACAATAGTATCCTTTTTAATCTGTTCATATGATACTTCTCCGCTTGAACCGGCTTCTGTCTTAGTAGACTCAACCCATTCAACGGTATCCTTGTTCTCAGATTCTACTACTGTCTCTGCAACAGCAGTATCTTCTGCTGCAACATTGACCTGGGATTCATCCTTGACTTCATCACTTATATCAACAGGTTTATATTCAATATTCTCTTTGACTTCTATAGACTGACTTGTAGTATTGAAGGTATAGTCTGCATACTCATCGCCTTCTAATGCCTTCATTGTAACTGTGTATGTTCCTGCAGGAATATCATAATGGTAGATGATTCCATCCTTATCTTCATCCTTCCAGGTAGTCGTACTTCCATCAGGCTTTTTGATCTCCACTTCAAAAGGGATACCTGATACAAGTCTTGCTGACTGGCTGTTTAGGAACTTGATCTTAAGATCCTGCTTGATGGATGCCATGGACAGATTGATCTTAATGCCCTCATTCTCTTCTTCCTGTGAACTTTCTGCCTCTGCTGCATCTGACACAGCTTCTGCAGCTGCCTTTTTGGCAGCCTGAGCGTCTGCTACTGCAACAAGTCCTGAGCTTCCCGGAACCTGCATTTCAGAGATCTCACTGCCCACATTGCTAAAAGAAGATATCTCATTGGCCTTAGATCTGGCACGAAGTATAAATCCTCCAAGAGTAGCACCTGTGATTATCACAACAAGTCCTATTACCAGTGATATCTTTTCAAGCGTACTTGAATTACCCAAAAAGAAAATAATACCACTTTTCTTCTTATTTCTCTTTGAAGAAGGTCTTCTTTTAGAAGCTGAATTCACATTCCGTCTTCCTGATGAAGCGATATATCCTGACTTATGCCTTCTGCCCTTGACTTTCACAGCGCCTTTATTAGAACCTTTACCACGAGAAGTTCCTACAGCGCCTCTAGCACCGTCTGTACTTCTACGACCTTGTCCGGATGATGAATAAGAGGCTTTTGAAGGAGCTTTTTTCCTTCCTTCTTTTTCAGCTTCTTCCTTCAGATCATCAGCAAAGTCATCAGCATAGTCGTCAGCAATAGCATCTGTCATCTCTTCCGGCGCTGATATCTCACGAATATTGTTATATTCGTCATATGCTGCATCTTCTCTTTCTTCGAGATATTCTTCATATTCATCGGGAGCATAATCGTCTATGCCATACTGATTTTCTGATCCATACTGCCCCTCTGAATCATACTGGTCTTCTGAATCATACTGCCTTTCTGATTCGTATGCGCCATCGCTATCATATAAGTCATCGCTGCCATATTCGGATTCCTCTTCAGATTCACTTATCATGCCGTCTTCAGCATACTCTGAATCAAAATTCCTAGCGTCATCAGATATTCCATCATCCATAAAATCTATCGGGAACAGAAGTTCATCCCCATCATTTGAGGCATTTCCCTCAGCATCATGTGATGACGAAGCCTTTGCATTAGCAGAAGGTTTATTTTTAATATTGACTACAGATTTTAAAAGAACTGTATCATCATGATTCTGATATGCTCCGGAGGTCTCTTCCGCAGCATTATAGATTGCATCCTCCAGATCCTGCGCATCCTGCCTTTCTAAAGCTCTATCTTCGCTCCCTGTTCCTGCTCCTATATGATCATCGGCGTCAGATTCCATACGCATATCATCTTCATTATCAGTTGTTTCGTTATATGGATCATCATAATATGAATCTTCATCATAAGAGGCTTCATTATATACTTCCTCATCATATGATCCTGCATCATAAGATTCTTCATTATATGATTCTTCACCATATGATCCTTCACTATATGAATCCTCGTCATTCCATGCTCCATAAGCGTCACTGGAATGATCATTACTATTCCTTTTATTTTCTGCCTGACGACGACTTCTGCCTTTCCTAAACTCTTTTTTTCTATATTCAGGAATACTCTTAGTTCCAAAAATGCTATGGTGTTTTTTCATAACGTAAACTCCTTTGGTGCCTTTCATAACATGATCAAACTCTAAATATCTGCTTAAGCGGCGTTGCAAACCCAAACTGATCGCAGGTCAGCAAAGCAATAACTCCAGATTCTTTTATACTATTTTCATATTATTAATTCAAATAAAATACTATAATTCCTGCAAGAAGAATTGCCATTCCTATAAGCTTCCTTAAAGTTATCTTCTCTCCAAAGAAAAATCTTGATAAAAACATTACGATAACGTAGCCAATAGGCTCAATAATAACAACCTGCATGTATTCAAGTCCTGAATAGCATACAACAGCTATAAGCATTGAGATTCCAAGCATTCCGTATCCGGATATAACCAGCACATTAAGATACTGTCTTATAAAAGATGGATACTCTTTACCGGAACTTTTTTTAAGTAATATCTGGGAAAAAGATGCAATTATCTGTCCCAGGATTGCAAGAAGAAGGTAGAAGCTCATCTTTCATCCTCCTTCTTATTATCTGCAGGAGCAGCTTCAGAAGCTGAAGGATCCGTGTTGAGTATCACTGTTCCAGCCATCACCATAAGAACTCCGATCACCTTAAATGCTGTCACATCCTCATGAAACAGGATGATACTCCACATAAGCGACCACAAAAGAGTCATTGCCTTGTTGGCATAAGCTATTGAGAGCTGAAACCTTCCTATAAGCTGCTGCCACAGTACCGCATACACACCAAGGACGAATACTTCCAGAAACAAAAGTCCTATGGTCTTAACCGATAATGCGCCGTTTTCATTAAGGGAATTACCAACAAAACCGCCTACAACAGTATTTATACTATATATTCCAACAGCAAGCTGCAGGAGTAATATATCTTTTAGTGCTACTTTCCTTTTCATTTATAAAATCCTTTTTACTTATTTATCTTTTTTACTTCATATACTTTTTCAAAATTCTTTTTTACTTCTTTTCCTACTTCTTTTGTCGTGCTTTCTTTATCTGCATTGAAAAGAATCTACAGAACTCACTCTTTGCCAGCCACCGACTGAGGATATATAAGAAGTGCAAAGTGGTAAGCGACATACTGTCTTGCGCTTACATTAAGATGAATATTGTCATTAAGGTATTCCTCAGAATTAGACTCCGTGATAAAGCCCATGTAGTCATCAATAAATGACACATTAAGACTCTCTGTAGCCTGGAATAACCTTCCATAATAATCGGTCAGTGTTCCGTTGCCATAATTGAGCGCATCTCCGGGCTGCATAGCACCTGTATCGTTAGGAGCAAGGCAATAAGTGAAGGTGTTTACAACTATCCTTATATGAGGATAAGCTTCGTGGATAGCCTTAACTCCTGCTACAAATCCGCCCATATAAGTATATTCATCAAACTCATATCCGGGTGTCAGAAGGTTATCTACATCTGTAGGATTATAAAGTGTCCTCTTCTGAATATAATCATTGCCATCATACATGATGCAAAGAGTATCTACTTTGTTAAAATCAATCCCTTTAAGAACATCCACGCTTGAGACATAGTCTACTCCCATATCTCCTGCCTTATTAGAAAGCTCGGAATAATCACCGCTTCCTATAGCTTTAGCTACGCCTACGAAGCTGAAAGTATCTATCTCGGTTCCCATTCCAAGAGGAGCATATGCAACAGTCGTTCCGGGAAAAGATACATTGTAAACTGTAGCTCCGGTCTTATCAGCTATCATATTGGCAAGACCTGTTTCTTCATCCTTGTCATAGGAGAAGACATCATTGCCAAGGCATAGGATCGTATCTGTTCCATCATCTTCATATCCCTCAAGATCAGCGTCTAAAGGATATAGGATATTATCTTCGGCATTAAGACTTATATCAGGTACATAATCAGGATCGTATTCTACTGTTATACCTCCGAACTGGAATTTCCAGATAACTCCAAGAAACAGTGCTACAAAACACAGAATAACTATAAGTAATATAACAGGAAGACTTATCTTACCACTGTTAGAACTACCATTTCTTTTCCTGTTGCCTCTACTGCTGTTATTATTTACACTTCCTCTATAACCTGCGCCGCTTCTGCTGCCGGCATTATTCCTACTGCCACCGTCGCTTCTATTATTAAAATTACTTCTATTATCAAAATCACTTCTGTTACTCATAAAAACCTCTTTGAATATTGTATTTGGTTCTTTTGTCAGTAAATTCCTATATTAAATATCTATAGTAAATCTCTATAATAATTATCTATAGTAATTCTCTATAATAAATCCCCATAATAAATCTCTATAGCAAATATTTATAGTAAATCTCTATAATTAATCTCTATACTAAATATTTTTAATAAACAACTACATCAGCTTTCTTCTACAACAAGGGGATCCATATAAATGCTATAACCATCCATCTGAGCCAGAAGGACAAGTCCCTCAGACTCCGGATCCACATCAGTAGGAATACTCATATTAAGGACCACATAGGTGCACTTCTGCTGCCTTGTAGTTTCTAAAAGCGCCTCTATATTATAGGTTCCACCCGGTTCTATGCTCATCTGTTCATAAACAGCATTCCAGTAGTCCCACTGCGCTTCTACATAGTCTCGTCCGTAAGGAAGCATGATATCTGTATTGTACTGCCTTATAAAATATACAAGTTCCGGCGGGCATGCAGCTCTTACTCTGGCTTCACCTTCTTTAGGAGCGATGAGATTGCAGATATCAATAGCAGCAGTCGGTATGTGGAATCTGTTCTCAGCCTTAGTGATATACTGACTTCTGTAGACAAGGTTAAAGCCGCTCAAGACTACAACAACCAAAGTCGCTACTACAAGTCCAAGCTTCCTCCTTCTTTCAAAGAGCCTGCAAAAAGCATATGCAACGTCTACTCCCATAGGGACAAGCCATAGTACGCGGTAGTACGTTCCGTCTTCCATACCAACTTTCTCATAAACTGCTCTTGTAAAAGGCATAAAGAACATGACTATTATAAAAAGCGGCACAACGCCCAATATCATCTTCTTCCATATGATCTTCTCAGTAACCAGGATATATATAGCACATGCAATAAACAAAAGAGGCAGTATGCCACTCCCGCAATAATCTTTGAACGTATCTATATTTGCCAAAAAATATTGAACCATACAAAACCTTTCTAATTATCAGTATTTCTTAATCAGTATTTCTTAATATTTTTAATTCATTACATACTCAGATACATAAGAAGATAGATAACATTTGGGATACAGGTTGCAGCACCCATAAAAGCAATTGACAGCTTCTTGTATCTGATCATAAGAATAAGTGAGCATGCGCCTATAAGTATAGTCCCAAGCATTACTCCCATAGAAGAATAAATTCCGGAAGCCATATTCACAAGGATCATGAGTATCCATGGGGAGAGTTTGTTGATACCAGACAGTTTCTGTCTGCCCTCACGTTCCAGATCCTCTCCAATCCACAAGAACAGCCATATTATAAGAGGTATTGCAACATTGGCAAGCATTGATTTGCCCTGCCATGTCCTTGTAAGGAAAAAAGTCTCTGTCGTCGAGATGGATGTATGACCAAATAATTGAAAGACAGCCATTATGATCATGAACATAGGAAGCTTATTGGGGTCTTTTCTAAAAAGCATGCGCCCTATCTCAATATAGATCATGTAAGTAAAAGGTATCAGGAACATAGGAAGAAGCGTATGTGCCAGAATCGTCGCATGTACTCCTGATATCTTTGCAATAAAGGCAATCCACATCGTAATAACAGCAAGAGCATGCCTTATATCAAGTGTTGTGGATCCTCCTGTATAGGGAAGTATGGTATTCATGGTATCAGTCTGAACCGCAAGGACAGATTCTACAACATAATATGCATCATCACCGTCAAATGAGGCATAGAAAAATGCCATGTACAGCTGAACAAGAAGCAGTATACCGAATAAAGCCCATAAAACCTTGCCTTCAAAAGAATATCTTACACGTCTTCCGTATACGTCTCCTCTTGGATCCATATAGTCTTCTGCAAGAACATGCTGTTCTCCTGGAAATACCGCCTCAAGCCTATGCTTGATGCCTCTATAGGTGATAGAGTTTAGTTCTCCTGATGCAAGGTCTTCTTGTTTCTTCTTGTTAATAAGGATTATACCTATGATAAATCCTATAACAGCAAGACCTATCTCTGCTCCTGCATAGATCTTAACGCACATGGAAAAGGCACTATATGTGATAAGAAGCATACATGGAATAGCCACCAGTTCAAACACAGCCATTGACATAAGATATCCTGCAATAAAAGTAACCGCCCATGACCGCCTTCTTTCAGGAAGTATACAGGCCGGTATTATCCCTATCAAAGTAGGAATAAGGATAAGCCATAATATCAGCATTATAAGTGTATAAATTGTTCCCATTGTAATCCGTCACTTTCAGTCTATAAATTCTTTGATCTGCTCATCCATACAGGAAGGTATATCTCCCTTGTCTATCAGGACTTTGGTAAATTCAATGATCCTGTCCAGAGCATCACTTACATTGGTTCTTCTCTTATATCCAAGCTTCTGTCTTATCTTGGAGGTATCAAGTTTTAAAAAGCCAGCTTCATGAGGTCCCTTATCAGATACATTCTGCCATGAAGCCCCGCTATATATCATGTTCCATTTGTGGCAGAACATGTCTGTTATATCGCCGGTAGTAAGTATATCATTGTCGTCAGGACCTATATTATAACTTCCTTCAAGTGTCATATCCTCATACTGCCTTGCAGCAAGATATAGATAGGCATATACCGGCTCCATTACAAACTGATATGGACGTATAGAATGAGGATTCCTTACTATTATCTGCCTGTTATCAAGAACAGCCCTGATACAGTCAGGTATTATACGATCCCTTGCAAAATCTCCTCCGCCTATAACATTGCCTGCTCTTACCGTAGAGATGGCACAGATTCTTTTATCTTGTCCAAAAAAAGAATTCCTGTATGAATCTGTAACAAGTTCGCTGCAGGACTTTGAGCTTGAATAGGGATCATATCCTCCAAGCACGTCACTTTCCCTGTAGCCCCACTCCCATTCATTATTCTTATATACCTTATCTGTTGTCACATTAACTACAGATCTTACAAAGCTGCACTGCCTCACGCATTCGAGCACATTGACAGTTCCCATGACATTGGTCTCATAGGTATAGACAGGCTCTTCATAAGAAGTTCTGACAATAGGCTGCGCTGCCATATGAATGACAATCTCCGGTTTTGCCTTATCAAAAGCTTTTTTGAGAGACTCAAGATCTCTTATATCACCTTTTAGATGGCAGATATGATCTTTGATATCTGCCATTTCAAATAGAGATGGATCTGTTGGCATATCCAGAGAATACCCGGTAACCTGCGCTCCCATAAGGATAAGCGTCCTCATCATCCAGCTTCCTTTAAAGCCTGTATGGCCTGTTACCAGAACTCTTTTGCCTTTATAAAATTCCCTAAGTGAAAAGCTTCTGTCTTTCAAAGGTCACCTCTTAGCATCTGCTTCTTTTTCTATATCTGCATCTGTATCAAATCCTATGCGTCTTTCCTCAACTACAATAGGCCTGTGAATAACTCTTGTATTGATATTAAGGATATATTCTCCCATAAGTCCTATGAAAAACAGCTCTATAGACATAAAGAAGAAAAGTCCTACGATAAGCGGCGCCTGTCCTGCATCAAAGCCGTACCAGTTAGTTAGCTTGAGCACAAGATATATAAATGCTACAAGTAGTGATAAGATTGAACAAATAAAACCAAAAATAGTAGCTACGCGAAGTCCTACCTTGGTATATGAAGTAATGCTCAGCATCGCTGCATCATATAAGGTATAGAAATTGTTGTGGGTCTTGCCGGCACGTCTTCTAGGCTGCTCATACTCTACAAGCTTTAGATTAAATCCTGCTCCGTACTCAGCAACAATACCTCTGATAAAAGGAACCGGGTCATCCAGCTTCCTAAGAAGCGCCACAAAAGTCTTATCATACAGACCAAAACCTGTAAAATGCTCGATCATATGAACCTGAGACATCCCTTTGATAAGCTTATAGTATATAGTTCTCAGAAAATAGATTATCCCATTCTCACGGCTCTTTGATTTAACTCCTGATACTATCCTGTGCCCTTTCTCCCATTCATGTACAAATACCGGGATAAGTTCAACAGGATCCTGAAAATCCGCACATACAGGTATCACACAATCTCCGTCAAGACTGCATATCCCGTGGAACGGCGAATTGAACTGTCCAAAATTAGTTACGTTAAATATAGCTTTGATCTTTGAATTATTCCTGCACAACTCTTCTATTTTATCTCTTGTTCCGTCAGTGGATGCATTATCTATAAAAACAATCTCATAATCATATGAAGAAAGGTCTTTTTTCAGAACATCTTCTACAGCAGTGCTTATAGGTCCGACATTTTCTACTTCATTAAAACATGGAATTAGTATACTTATTTTTTTCATAGGTTCCTTTATGGCCTTTATATTTTTAACCTTATACTTTTACAGTATTAGCAAGTAGCTCTTCCCTTGAAAGAAAAGGTACAAGATCGTCAAGTGGCGGCGATACAAGGCTTCCGTCAGCAAGCTTTTTGGTAGCTGACTTAGGTTCAAAGAACTGCTCCGGCGAGCAGAACACCTCACATATAGAAAAAGAATCTTCTGAAAGAGTCTTCTCAATGCTATCTTCTAGCTCTTCATTACTGTGGCATGCATAATAAGGATACCCGTAAGCATATGCAAGTTTTGAAAGATCAGGAAATGATAAGCCCCCACTTTCAGGTCCTATTCCAACATAATGCCTTCCAAAAAGATTGGTCTGGGTCTGTCTTATGGAGTGATATCCTTCATTGTTTATAACAAATATATGTATAGGGAGCCTTCCTGTAATAATAGTCTGAAGCTCCTGAAGATTCATCTGGATACTTCCATCTCCTGTTACAAGAGTTACATCCTTATATCCATCTGCAACGCAGGCTCCGATTGCTGCCGGAAGACAGTATCCCATGGATGCGATCGCAGAATTGATTATAAATCTCTGACCTTTTTTGATGTGAAAAGAATGACTTCCTACAACGCAGGCAGAGCCGTTACCTACAACTACTGTACTATCTTCGGAAAGCCTCTGGGACAACTTCCCAAAGAAGGCATAAACATTGGTCTTTCTTGTATCTGTATACTTATCTTTTGTGATAACCGGATACGCTTTTTTCCAAAAATCACAAAGACTTGTCCAATCAGATGGTCTTACACTTCTTCGTAATTCTCCGGCAGATTCTTCTATATCATCAGATGATCCCTGCATACTTACAGGCATAGACTTATACAGGACTTCTTCCTGTGCCAGGGCATCCTCCATCTTATTAAGAAAATCAGCCGCATCTGCCCATACAGGCATATCAACATGTATAGTAGGCTTTACAAGTTCATTACGGTCAACGTCTACATCTATGACATAGGCGCCTTTGGCCCAGTTTCTATAATTATATCCAACCTGTCTTATAGAAAGCCTGCTTCCTACTGCAAGGACAAGATCAGCATTTTGAACTGCATAATTGCCTGCCCGATCTCCCATTATCCCGCCGCGGCCTACATAAAGAGGATTATCGTCATCTATAAGATCTATAGAATTCCATCCGGTGACAACAGGTATACCCAGCTTTGGCACAAGCCTTTCAAATATCTCAAAAGCTCCGGCTGCTCTGATACCGCTTCCTGCATATAATACAGGTCTTTTTGAATTTCTGATCTTGGAAATAATACTTGAAACTGTCTCTTTAGATACAGCACCAGGGATATCCCTGTCATCTTCTGCTAAGTCATAAGCTTCCAAACTATCCGGATCGATCATCCTTGCCTGAATGTCAACCGGTATATCGATCCATACAGGTCCCGGCCTCCCTGTTACTGCAAGATGATAAGCTTTTTCCATTACTTTTCTTATATCAGAAGCACAAGTAACCATCTGCGCATATTTTGTCATATTCTTCGCAGATAATGTTATATCAAACTCCTGATCTCCCATAGAACGCAGATCAAGTCCCGTACTTCTTACTGTTGTATCATATCTGACCTGACCACTTATAACTATCATAGGGATAGAATCAAGATATGCCCCGGCCACGCCTGTCATCGCATTGATACCACCAGGTCCTGTGGTAACACATACACATGCAGGATTCTTACTGATCCTTGCATAACTCTCTGCAGCCATACTACAGGCCTGCTCATGATGATTAAACATAAGTGAAAGGCCATCACATTTTGCAAGACTGTCATCCAGATGCATAGCGCCTCCTCCGACGACCATGAACACCTGGCTTATCCCATGCTGCACAAGGAATTCTGCTACATAATCAGAAAGTTTGATCAAAGCCACGGCTAAATCCTCCCATATCCTTCTTATTTTATCAGATAGAGACTACAATGTCACGAACGCTACACTCTATGACTCTTAAAAAGGCAAAGAAAAAAGACCTGTACAAAGGATACATGTTCCTGTACAGATCTTACCTTCTTATACTTAAATATTACTTAAATATTATCCCGGCAAAAGATATTAAGCCTGATACTTCTCAAGCTCAGAGAAATCAGTCATGATGTCAAGAATCTTCTTACGTCCCGGCTTGTTAAGCTTGATGTACTGCTTCATTACGCGATTCTCAACGATACTGTTTCCAAGATCCTGTCCTCTTTCAAGGGGAGAAAAATCTACAGGGTTAAGGTTAAGTCTGTCACACATACGAATTACAGTACCATATGCCATACCCTCAATACCACGGTCAAGAGCAGTTACAAGTGTGCTGTATGGAATAGACATTTCGATAGCGAACTGTCTTACGCTCTTATACTGTGATAAAATCTCTTTCTTTAAAATCTGTGCCTTTGTCATTGTTGTCCACCTCCTGGTAATGGTAATTTTTCCTGTTGAACCAAAACACATCAGCTGTGTCTGATATGTGATATGCAATAACTGCGAAATAATCTCCCGGTTACTTTTTACATCAGCTACAAAGTATAAAACATAAACTGTTTTACGACAACCCCTTTTTGTGTAAAAATTCTGTGAATCTATATAGAATTTTTGTACGTTTTTTTGGTAAAAATTTAAAAATGCCCAATCAGTGTTTTCCGCTTCATAATATGGCTTTTATGCGGCATTTCAAAAGCCACCATGAATTTTCCACACAAATCAGGCATTTTTTATATAAAATTTTTGGTTATTTTTTCAGAAACGTGCGTTATCTTATAAAACAATCAGCATTTTATCGTTATATAGTCATGTATAACCTTGCCGTTTTTTTTGCATTGAAATTATAGCACATAAAACCGTTATTGCAAGTACGAAACAAACGTAAATTACCATCTTTTTAAAATTTGTACTTACAGGATAAAAAAAGGACTCAAAAGGGGACTTGTTTTGTGTATTATGATGTAGATTTTAGACTTCGCTAATGCCAAACATATGCCGCCCTTTGAGATAGCTTATTAAAGATTATCACAGTAGTCTTTTAGGCTAGTCTCAAATTCCACCTCCGGTTGCCAGCCTGTATCTGTATAGAGCTTGTTGCCATCGGGGTTTAGGGATATGAATGGATCCGGGTCGTCTCCGTAGGTCAGTTCTGCCATATGGCCGGACCTTGCCAGCATCCATCTGTTAGCTCTTTCTACATATTGCTTTAACATCATACAGCTTCCGTCAGTTATATTATAGATTTCTCCACTTACACCTTTATCGGAAATAGCAATAAGAGCTCTTGCGCAGTCTCTTGCATCCAAATAGTTCCAGCTCTGCCTGCAGGATGAGAGGTTCATCTTCATACCGTTTTGGGCCCTGTCCAGAAGATCAGGTATCATCCTGCCTCTTGGTTCAAATATTCCTATAAGACTGAATATTCTCCCCCATACCCACTCAATTCCAAGAGATATACACAGGCTCTTTGTCATATAGCAGGCCGCAGCCTTGCATGCTCCATAAGCTGTGACAGGGTCAGGGGCAAGAGTTTCTGTGAGGATCTTATCTGTTGCGCCATATTCTGCCTGGGATCCTATACCGATGAAGCGTCTACAGCCCATTATAGAAGCAGCTCTTACTGCATGGAGTGATCCTTCTACATTGACCTTTTGGACCTCAAAGTCATTCCTGTCACCACCCCACATAAGATGGAAGAATGAATCGAAAGCGGCATCTTCATCGCTAAGTTCAGGGAACCTTTCGAATATCTCTGATGGGAGTCTTTCAAGTTCATCCATTTCAAGAGGGATGATATGAAGATTATCCGAATCTATCTCTTCAAGTCTTGCATTATGACTTGATCCCGGTCTGACTACTGCATAGACATCCGTTTCATTATCAAGAAGTTCCATAACAAGGTTTGCTCCGGCAAAACCTGCAGCACCTGTTACTATCACATTTTTATTTTTATCAGCCATACCTTTATCCTCTGTTTTTGTGATCAGCATCTGTGAAAACCTCATACTCTTTTTACATAAGGTTATTTAAGAAGCTTATCACATTTTTTAATCGCTATTCATTACCTTTTGTAAGCGCCTTTATTAAGTCGTTTACTATAGCTTATAAATGCAAAATAGAATATAATGTAATTAAAGATAGTTATTTTTTTGTCAAAGGAGAACACCATGCCGGAATTATCCGTATGCATTATTTCTAAAAATGAAGAGGAGAATATAGAAAAATGCCTTAGAGCGATCACCCCGCTTCAGAGCGAGATCATCCTTACGGATACCGGAAGCAGTGACAGGACAGTTGAAATTGCCAAAAAGTATACTAAAAACATCTTTCACTTTGACTGGTGCGATGATTTCAGCGCTGCCAGGAACTATTGTGCTGCCCGTGCCTCCAATGACTGGATTCTTTTTATAGACTGCGATGAATATCTGGTTCTTGCTGATATTCTGCGTCTTAATGAGATAATAAATGAACACCCTCTTGAGATTGGAATGGTCAACAGGATAAGCCCCTACCCGGGAGATGAAACCCAGCAATCAAGGCACGATTTTGTTGCAAGACTCTACAACAGAAACCTTTATACCTACAAGGGGACAATTCAGGAAACTATTGAACCTATCAATGAAGAGCTGGTTCCTATGGATTATGACAGTCCAAAATATTTCGAGATACCTCTCACTTTCTATCATGCCGGTTTTGAAACTATCAACAACAGGCGCAAAAAAGCTGAACGAGATCTCACCATGCTTCAGGACATTTTAAGAACAGAAGGTCCTTCAGCTTATACCTATTACCAGCTTGGTAAATGTTATGTTGCTATGAAAGATCCCGCGCTTGCTGCCCACTACTACTATAGCGGAATCTCCCTTAATCCAAATCCTGTTCACACCTATGTCCATGACATGGTAGAAAGCTATGGATTCTGCCTTTTAGAGCTCAAGCAATATGATAAAGCCCTGTCTCTTGAGCAGTACTATGATAATTTTTCAAGCCGTGCAGACTACGTATATCTCATGGGACTTATTTATATGAACAATGCAAGATATGACGAAGCTATCGCTCAGTTCAAAAAGGCCATCGGCATCAAGAACTACTCCATAGAAGGTGTCAATACCTATGCTCCAAGATACAACATAGGTCTGATATACGAAAGCCTCGGAAAACCGGATGAAGCTATCTCATTTTATAAACAGTGCGGATCTTACGCTCCTGCAATTAAAAGGATAGCAGCTCTAAGCTAGATCTCTACTACATGTATGCTCTTTGGAATCGTATTTTTGCAGCCTTTTGAAACTATGACATATCCGTCTTTTTTCAAAAGGCGAAGGAGCTTCATAAGTAGCTCATCCTGATTCTCAGCATAGTTTAGTGCATCATAGATACATATTATGTCAAAAGAGTGATCGGTAAAAGGAAGATCTGTCACCTCTATATTACCTGCAATTATGTCTCCCATGTATTTACCAAGAGCTGCAACCTTGCCATACCCTTCCGTTCCTGCCACGTAACAGTCATTAAATCTGTATTTGAGTGCAGACATATTAACTCCGAATCCGCACCCTATCTCAAGAAATCTGAACCAGGGATATATAGGCTTTCCTCCAAGCTTGCCTTTTACTATATCACCAACAGCATTTATAAGATCATCCGATACTGCTTCAAACTTCCAGATATCAAATCCCCATTTTTCCTCAAATAATCTGCGGTTTTTTAGCATAAGATTTTTTCTGTATTCTACGCCCTTCTCATCTTCTGTATCTCCGCCCTGATGATATACAAATGCATTATGACACAAGATCTGCCTAAAGCCAGCTTCAGATATCCTTATCCCAAGATCATCATCCTCAAAATATGCAGGAGTAAATCTTGGATCAAAAAGGAGTTTACGTTCTCTCATGCTCTTTAGTGCATTCTGAACAGACTCAGGAAAATGAGCTTCATCCTCACTGGTATGTTCTATAAAGACACTATTTATCGCTTCTCTTTTTATAAGCTCGCAAAATCCCGTAAGTCTGACCTTGTTTTCATAAGGATGCTCCATAGGGATGTTATGAGCTGAGCCGTACTTGATAGCTGCATCTATCTGATCTGTCGTGCCAAGGTAGACCTCTACACTTTGTTCTGTAGCATTATTGGATACTGCTCCAACCGCGCCAACATTAGAATCTTCATATAATCCCATCCTCATCCAGAACAAGGCTCCGGGAGTAAGGACCGCATCATTATTGATAAGCAGTACATCATTTTCTTCCTGGCTTGCTATGATTCCTATATTACAACCTATCGAAAAACCGACATTGTCTCCATTTTCTATAAGCCTTATTCCAGTCTGCTGCCTTAGCCATTTGGCAATGCCATCAGTAGAAGCATTGTCTACAACGATTATCTCATCGCCTTCAAAGCATTCATCTTTTATTGCCTTAACGCACTTTTTCATAAGCCATTCATCATTGTAAGACAATATGATAAAAGAAATATTCCTGACTCTGAAATATGGTTTTTTCTTGCACTCCATGATCTCATCCCTGATAGGCGCAATATCTTCTTCAAGTGTGCAAAACCTTGAAGCCTGCTCAAAGCAAAGATAAGCCTGGTCATTGTTCATCCTTTTGTAGATAAGACCAAGCATATAATAAAGTTCATAATTGCGCTGATTTTTGGAAAGACCTTTCCCAATAGCAAGAAATTCTCCCCGCAGATCCCCGAGTGCTTCACACACAGTGGCTTCAAGAAGATAGAGCTGTTCAGGATTTTCATCATCGCCGGATAGAAGACTCTTTTGATCTTCAGAGTTTTTAAGCTCCCTGATCTTCTGTGCAGCTTTTTGATATTCTCCGTTTTCTACCAGCGATCTGATATTCTCGTACATAAGAATCAACCTCCTCGGCAGGACTGCGAAAAAAATTAACCACTCTTTATATACCATTATAATTTGAATATCAATATTATACAAAGGTGTTTATTTTATGCACGTTTGGAGCCTGTTTTTGGAACCGGAGCAAGTGATAAAAAGTGCATTTAACCGTTAACATATAATTAAAAATAATAAAATTTTGTCATTTTTAACGAAATTTAGTTGATTAATAATGTTTTTTATGATAGTATCATAGTAAGTATAAATATATTTATAGCCAAAAGTGGCTTGCCCCGCAAGGAAATCGCTTAAGGAAGAGCGAGACGTATCAGCAACAGAAAGGAAAAGCTGAAGATTCGAAAGAATCTACCTTGCATCAATCAAGGAAGAAAGGAGGGCATCATATATGGCTAACAACATCATGTCAAATGGTATCTACAACCATTTTCTAACGTCATATGCATCGAATGATATCACTAAAGCCGATTCTCACAAAAAAGATGAGCTTAAAGATATCTATAAATCGATAGTCCGTATTAACAAAGATTCCCCTCTTTATCTTCTTAAACAGGATAGTGTTAATGAGGAAACAGCTATTGCATTCAAAGAATCTGCACGTAAATTGCAGGGTGATCTTGCTATGCTCAAAGGTGACGGCGACAGTGGTGATTTTAATAACAAAGTCGCATTTTCATCCGATACAGAAGCGGTATCCGCTACCTATATAGGCCAGGCGTCAGCCGATCCTCCTTCATTTGATATAACTGTAGAAAGGCTTGCACAGTCACAGGTCAATACCGGCAATTTCCTTCCAAATGAAAAGACAGCTCTGGAAGAAGGAAGTTACTTCTTTGATGCCACAATAGGCGAACAGAGTTTCGAGTTCCAATTCTCTATCGGAGCAAATGATACAAATCTTGATATCCAGCAGAGAATTTCAAGGCTTATCAACAAAGCCGGTGTTACATTGGAAGCAGAAGTTATAAGTAACGAAAACGACGAGAATGCCATAGAAGTCAAGGCTTCCAAGCAGTCTCTAAAACAGGGACAGACAAGACAATTTGATATAAAGGATGCCCTGAACAGTCCCAGACACGGCATCGTTCCATATTTTGGCCTTGGCAACACAAGTATAGAACCGACCACTGCACAGTTTACTATAGGCGGAGAGACTCATACATCGCAGTCCAATCACTTCACGGTTGCTTCTGTATATGAAATAGAATTAAAAGAACCCACAAATGGACAAGAACCTGTACACATCGGCGTCAAATCCGACAATGATGCTCTTGTAGAAAATGTCAAGAATCTTGTAGCAAGTTATAACACCTTCCTTGACAGCGTCTCATCATCAGATGAAAACATGCCTGCAAGAACCAAGATGCAGACCTCAATAAAGTCTGTTGCATCGCAGCATATAGGAAGTCTTGGACAGATAGGAATAGGTCAGCTTGAAAACGGACATATAGAACTAAATGAAGAATCACTAAGACAGATGCAATCACAGGCACAGGATCCTTCAGAACTCATGGTTCCTGTCAAAGAGTTTGCAGATCATCTTAAGAGTATCAGTAAAGAGATAATGCTGGATCCTATGAAGTTCACACAAAGGCCTATAGTTAATTACAAGAACCCGGGTCATGAATATGCTAACCCATATATGACCAGCGAATACTCAGGTATGATGTTCAACAACTATTGCTGATCATAAGCGTATCAATAAAGATTTATAAAAAGCCGAAGCATGTTTTTATAATGCTCCGGCTTTTTGAATCTAATTAAGATTTTAATATTATGAGGCAGGTGTCAAAAGTTCCTTTTAACAGCATCAAGTGCCTGTCTGATGACCTGATCCATATTGTAATATTTGTACTGACCAAGACGACCGCCGAAGATAACCTGCGTCCAGCTTTCAGCTTCTCTTTGGTATCTGGCAAAAAGGATATTGTTCCTGTCATTGTTCATTGGATAATAAGGTTCATCACCAGGCTTCCACTCTGAAGGATATTCCTTGGTGATCACAGTTCCTCTACCCTTACCAAACTCAAAATGCTTGTGCTCGATGATCCTTGTATAAGGAACTTCTCTTTCTGTATAGTTAACAACAGCATTGCCCTGATAGTTATCAACTTCAGGCATGCTGATAGTCTCAAATCGCAGAGAACGATACTCCAGATTGCCAAGTTCATAACCAAAGAACTCATCGATCATACCTGTATATACGACCTTAGCAAATGTATCTCCATCTTTGGATGTGATCTCGCGTCCTGGTCTTTGCTTTTTCATATCTACAAATTCAAAGAAATCTGTTGAGAGCTGTACTGTGATATTGTTATGAGCCTGAATACCGCAGATCTGGCCGCCCATATCATCACGCATTCCCAGAAGTCTCTCACACATTGCAGTATATCCGCCTACAGGGATTCCCTGATATGGATCGTTGAAGTAATTGTTATCATATATGAATCTGAAAGGAAGACGCTTTATGATAAATGCAGGCAGCTCGCTGCAGCTTCTGCCCCACTGCTTCTCTGTATATCCTTTTATGAGCTTTTCAAAGATATCCTTGCCTGCAAGAGAAAGCCCCTGCTCTTCAAGATTATCAGCTTCAAAATTACTGATATCGTAATCAGTCGGCTCTGATACTCCACGATTTTTGAGGATCTCTATCACAGCTTCACGGCTCTGCTTACCAATTATTTCCTGAGCCTGCTCGGGTGTTCTAATACCCCACATCTTGGAAAAAGTGTTCATGTTAAACGGAAGATTGTAAAGCTCATCCTTGTAAACAGCCATCGGAGAATTCACATAGTTGTTAAAATGAGCAAACTTCTGAACATACTGCCATACTTCCTCATCTGATGTATGGAAGATATGTGCACCATAATCGTGAACCTGGATTCCCATATTCTCACTGGTATGGACATTACCGGCAATAGTATCCCTTTTATCAATGACAAGGCACTTTTTGCCCGCCTTAGCGGCTTCATGTGCAAATACACAGCCATAAAGGCCTGCACCTACTACAAGATAGTCATAATTCATAATAATTCTCCCCTGGAAAAAAATTCTGCTGAAGGAATATTCCGTATAACCGCAGTACGGATGACAGCTTTTTGGGGATACTGTAATCCGGAAAGCGAAAAAGTTACGAAAATTTTCCGACAACAGAATTTATGATATCAGACTTTCTATATTTTTTAAAGAAGATAATAATTTACATATTTTAGTTTTTGAGATATATTTCAGGAACATTAGTAATAATATCAGTCACACCGAATTCTGAATACTTGCCCATGTCTCTTTCTTCAAGCAACCTACCATCATTAAAGAAGGGTTCTTCCATATTCCAGGCGCGGATCGGCACATCTTTAAGCCTTCCTTCTCCTCTTGCATTCATTCCTCCTATCCATGGATGAAGAGCATCGGCGCCTGCATAAACAGCCCCTTGTATACAGCCTTCCATGGTGCCGGAAAGCATGCCGGTCTTGGCAGAAGGAAGAAGCTCTTTGATTATCTTGATAGATTCTGCAAGGAATGATGAATATACTATATATTTCTCCATCTCAAATTCGCTTACAATATCAAGGACCTTCTGCTCAATTCCGGGATATCTCACAACGCTTGTTTTAAGCTCTATGTTAATAAGAAGACCATTTTCTTCGCAGTAGGGCTTGAGGAGCTCTAGCATCTGCTTCAAGGTAGGTATAGTCGTAGTCTCACCGCCTGCCATCTGGATATGAAGGCTTTTTAGCTGATCAAGTGTATAGTCTCTTACATACCTTGTTCCATCAGTAACCCTTCCTGTATGCTCATCATGAAATACAACGACCTCTCCGTCCTTGGTAAGCTGCACATCCGTTTCTATACCTGTGATGCCCGGGATTTTGGCTGCTGCCTCGAAAGCTTCCAGTGTATTCTCAGGATATGCCATGCTGCATCCTCTGTGAGCCCAGATCTTAACCTCTTTCCTTTCGCCCTGTTTTGGTCTTTGCTTTACAAAAGCTTCTATGACAGAGGCTGCGGCGATACTCTCTTTGTTAGTAAGAATCGTTACAGGATCACTTGTTACTATCTGATTCCTTATCTTCTCATAAGTATTCTCGGACATATGATCAGTCAGATTATTCCTGCCAATAGAAGCAACTCTTCTTCTAAACTCTGCAAGATCATACGTAAAGCCGTTATTGTTGCTATCGCAGTAGATGATGTCATTGTTCTTATCATCATAGGACTTGATAGTGAATTTGCGCATAAGATACCAGGGCGACTCAACATTGATACATCCCATGGAACCCGTGATGGTAAGATCATCATCGCTTAGTACTGCCGTAGCAGTCTTAACCGTTGCCTGTGCATGATCGTACTTTAGAGTTACTTTAGTATATGTATCAATACCATTTAATCCGTATACGGCATTTATGTTTATATCCTTGTACGAGATTCCAAGCAGTCTTAGAACAGGAGCCAATACAAAATTACCAAAAGTTTCAAAACAGCCGCCTTCAGGGAATGAATGCTCTCTTTCATTGGTAGGAATAAGTCTTGAAAAAGAAGCTTCTATATCCACAATGCTTCCTATAACTCCACTTTTAAGAACCTCTGTTAGTTTCATAAAACCGGGCGTATTAAGACTTCCGGTTGCCTCCATAAGGACAAGTCCTTTGTTAGAGGCCATATCATAAAGGTCTTCTGCTGTCTTTGAAGACAAGGATATAGGAGCCTGGCACAGAACGTGCTTACCTTCATCAAGCATCTTTTTGACAAGTTCTTCTCTGCAGCTGTTCTCTGCAGATATATAGACCATGTCACAGCTTCCGGATACAACTTCAGGATCAAAGGTTGATGTCCCACAGTGGTATTTTTTTGCAAAGTTCTGCGCCTTATCAATTCTTGTATCATAGATGCATGTAAGATCATATTCTCTGCTCTTTGCTACTACCTGTGCAATAATATCCGCAGTTCTACCCGTTCCCATTATTCCAATCTGCATAACATTCCTCCACTTTTAACCCTGTTTTTCTTTTCAAACTTCGCACTTGTCAAACATTCGTCGCCTTTTGCAGCTGCTCCAATACGGATGTTTGGCAAGTATTTAGTTTTATACCTATGTCTATTATATTCCTAAAACAGGTGCTTTACCAAGTCTGGCAGAGGCAAATAGAAAGAGCAACAGCTATTATCATGAGATTCTGACTGACCTGAGCATGAAAAAAGTCATACGTGAATCCATGAAAAAGTAATAATATATAGCTATGCGTTATTTTGTTAATTGACTTTTGAAAATTCATATGTTAAAGTAGTGCCTGTTGAAAAATTTAATACCCAGATGAAAATGGTAGCGAGACTTTGATAAAACCAAAAGGCTGTTATGCAGCCTTACAGAATGAGAATGACTTCTTATTCTGTGTCCCCCGCGAAAGTTATAATTGCAGGTGACCACAGTTTTATCGACGTCTCTTTTTTATGTTTATTTGGCACTAAGCATAGATACCATTTGTTTTAAAAGGAGGATTATTATGCCACAGACAAAACTTCAGAACGTTATATTCACTATCATGATGGTGCTTGTAATGGTATACGGTATGGTCGTATACAACATCACTTTAGATAGAGGAGCACTTACTAACGATGTATTTTACATTGCTCTTTTTGAGCTTCCTATTATGGGCGTGATCGGTTTCATTATTGAATTCCTTATTGCAGGAAGGCTTGCGCAGAAGATGGCGTTCAAGATCGTAACACCAGGTCAGGACAAGCCTATCATGATAATACTTGCAATATCTACTATGACAGTTATGTGCATGTGCCCCATGATGAGCCTTGTAGCTACATGTCTTTTTAAGGGAATCGATTCTCAGATCATCGCTAAGTGGATCCAGCTCACTGTGACCAACTTCCCTATGGCTCTTTGCTGGCAGATCTTCGTAGCAGGCCCTGTTGTCCGCTTCATATTCGGCCACACCTTTGCAAAAAGCAATAAGTAAGAAGTCCAATACTTCGCCGCACGACCAGGCAGCATCCCCAAAGCCTTTACAGGGTGCGGATAGTACATAAATCATTACCACGCTACTAATCGTTTTATAATTTATGGCACGATATCTGGTGCTTTTCATTCTGGGGTCCAAACTCGCTTCGCTCAGACATGTGGACCCCGAACAGAATGAAAATCTCCATCTATCATGCTCATAAATTTAATAAAACGATTATAAGCGTGGTAATGATTTATGTACTATCCGCACCCTGTAAAGTCTTTGGGGATGCTGCCTGGTCCAAGTCGTAGTATAGGTATATTATTAATCGCCTAGAAGCTCCATGGCTTCATTAACATAGCGCATGGCATTTTCTTTAAAATGAGCTTTTTGAGAAGGGGATACTTTTTTGACTACCTTGGCTGGTACGCCCATTACAAGGCTGTCATCGGGAATGACTGTGTTCTCTGTAACCAGTGCTCCTGCACCTATGATGCAGTTCTTGCCTATATGGCAGCCGTTCATTATAGTTGCATGCATGCCTATAAGACTATAATCATCAACATATGATCCGTGGACTATAGCACTATGGCCTACTGTTACATATTTACCTATTGTAACAGGAAGGCCTTTTTCTTCATGTATGACTGCATTGTCCTGTATATTAGACCCTTCACCTATAGTTATGGTATCTCTGTCTGCTCTTATGGTCGCATGATTCCATACGCTGCACATAGGCCCTATGGTCACATCTCCTATTACATCAGCAGAACTAGCTATATAAGCTCTTTTATCTATCACAGGTTCTTTCATTCAAGTGCCCCTTTCACAATAATAGCTATATAACGATATATATCAATTACATACATATATTATAATGGCATGTTTGAAGAAAAACAAAAAGCTGCTGCCTCATATTGGCAACAGCTTTGCATTACACGTAATCACATAAGTTTGTTGAGCTCATCAAGGTTTGCACCTGCAGTCTCAGTAGCCTTCTTATTCTCAGCCTGAATCTGTGCATATACTTCCTGACGATAGATCGGAATTTCTTTTGGAGCTGCGATTCCGAGCTTAACCTGATCTCCGCGAATCTCGAGAACGGTGATCTCTATATTGTTGTTGACGATAATTGCTTCGTTCTTTTTTCTGGATAAAGCTAACATATGACGTCCCTCCATGACCTCTGACTTTTTTCTTGATGTATAATTGTCCTCATGTCTTGAGTAAGATTATTAATTACTCTTCCCATACCCGCTTAATCTTAACACGGGCAGACTTTGTGTGCAATGATTATTTTTGCACAGTAAATCAAAAAAGCCAGATATCCTGTATTTTAGGCCTTTTTCTCATTATTATCTTTCATCTTCTTGAGAATGTCATATATCGGATATTTGATCTGATATTTATCATCGTCAAGTATAACCTGACAGCCCTTACGAGTGTCGGCGTTAATGATAAAAGGTCCCTTAAGATTAGCAGTCATCTTAGTAAGATCATGCGGAACTGTTAATGTTACAAGAACAAGCATATTATCATCAGTGATAGGCTTTACATCCTCAAGCACGTCATCTTCAACTTCAGGATTATAATCTTCCTGAACATGAAGCGGATCCATCACAGGCATTGCAAATGCAGGTTCATCCAATGACTGAAGCCACTGAATATTATGACTTCCCTTATCCTTGTCATACATAAGTGAAAACCTGTTAAGATCAGGAAATCCAATGATTCCATTTGGAAAAACAAGTATCTTGTCATCCGCAATTTCAATCTCACCAAAAATCTTAGTTGCAATTTTCATGCTATCCTCCACATAGTATCACTTAGCACCAAAACATGTTTATTAATTCAATACAAAAAATACTAATCCAAAACATTTTTCGGATTGTTTAGTGATATTCATAACCCTAAAATGCATGTTTCATCATTATCAGTACTGGTCATTATATAGATTCATAGCATCTATATAGATAGGCGATGCCGTGTCCGCGAAGGCCTCACCATGTCAGGCAGAATATAAATCTTTGCCACGTTTTTTAATTGTTTTATAAAATTCATGAGCGTGATAGATGGAGATTTTTATTCTGTCAGGGGTCCACATGTCTGAGCGTAGCGAGTTTGGACCCCAGAATATAAATCTCCAGATATCATGCCATGAATTATAAAACAATTAACAACGTGGCAAAGATTTATATTCTGCCTGACATGGTGAGGACTTCGCGGACACGGCACCGCCCGGGTGGCTAGACCAAGATTATTATATATAGTTCATCAGTGATTCCTTCATTATCTTGCTTGTTGCCATAAGTGATGACTGATATATAAGCTCTGCTGTTGATAGGTTGGTTGCAGTCTCAGCAAGGTCTATATCTTCGTTATTGCTCTGAAGAGTCTTAAAAGTTGTCAGCTGGTTTTTAAGTCTGTCCTGTGTCATAGAAAGTCGGCTTGATCTGGTACCATTTTCTGTAACCGCAACATTGGCTTTATCAAGAGCTGCCTGCATCGAAGTGATCTTCTTGCCAAACATATCTTTTAATTCTTCCTTCATGTAGTCATACGACTTCTGGGAAGCAGCGATTTCTCTCTTGATACTTGCAATCGCATTTTCATCTGTTGTTACAGATAGAGTACTGTTCATAGTACCCATCATAGTCTTGATATTCTTCATCTGATCAACAAGTCTTCTTATGTCCTGAACATCCCTTTTTACAGTTGTAGTGAAGACTTCATCTGCGGTTGTATTAACTTCTATAGTCTGTCCGTATCCTACGTCATACTGCATGATATGACTTGAATTGCCGCCATTATAAACTACTGTCACGCCGTCATCTATGTTGGTGCACTTCATAAGATTTTCAGGTCTTGTATCGCCGGAGAGCCAGGATGACTTATCATACAATACGTTTATATTATTGGCATTGGTTATATCAGTAAGAGATTCAAGTTTCTCTTTAAGCTTTGCTGACAGCAGGATCTCTCCTGTATAAGCATTAAGGCAGAAGCACTCATTCTCAGTATCTTTTTCCAGTGCTCTATATATATCGTCAATAATATCTTCTGTAGTAGTTGAGTCTATAACCTTGGGAAGACTTGGTGCACTTAAGACACCCGGCTTTATAACTGTCTCGCAGTAAGAGCTGTATACACTTCCGTTAGAAGATAAGTTTACAACATTGATACTCTCTCCTGAATCTATAAGAGAGCTTTCGTTGCTTATCTGATATGTGCCGTCAGTGTTGACTGTCATAGAGTATGCATTACCTGCAAGGTCATATACATCAACTTCATAAGGGGCATCCGATGCACCTGTAAGAGGGACCTGAATGGTTGTCTGATCACCGTTAATAGTAAAATTGAAGGTAGAGAGCGCTGCATCTGCAACAGTAGCTGTAATATCATACGCCTTGACTTCACCATTGTGATCTACTGTAAAAAGACTTGTACCTGACTGTGAGTTTACTGCCTTTATAGTATAGCCTTCGTCAGCTTCCGGTGTGATGGAATATGTAGTAGTCGATCCATTGGATTCTGTAACTGTTGTAGACTGAAGTACGCTGACCTGAGCATTCCTAGGGCTTCCTGATGCATCTGTATAGTTTATCATAAGGTCTGTTCCGTTGATGTCTACATCTATATCAGTTGCTGTAGCAACGCCGTTTTGATTAAGGGTCATTGAGAAAGGTCCAAAAGATGAATTCTCACCCTTTATGGTATATCCATAATCATCATTTCTTGAAGCAGTATATGTTGTCACAGAACCGTCAGCTTCTGTGACTGTTACAGCATTATCCTTATAAGTCGAAATATTAACTTTACGAGTTATTCCGTCCCTGTCTTTAAAAGCAAGATATACAGTATCTTCATCTGCTGATGTTGACAAAATAGATGTAGCAGGAACTGTAAAATTCTCACGATATCTTACAGACACGTTACCTGTATCAGGATCGATATTGTCATATGAAAGTCGTATACGACCTACATATGAAGCAGACATATCACTTTCTGCAGGATATGATGTATCGCTGGCTCCAAGACTATATGCTCCTATTACTCTTTGAGATGTATCTATATTATTTTCATTAAATTCATCGTGAAGCTTTATATACTGTGTACTCTCATCATCCTTAAATGTAAGTGACTGCTGGGTTCTGTATCCTGTGAAAATATATCTCCCGGCATAATCTTCATTACCTGTAGAATAATACTCATCAGAAAGAGCACTCATCTCTGTAAGGATAGTGTCTATATCATCAAGTGTCTCGTACTGGTTTACACCCTTATTGCACTGCTGAATCATAGATGTCAGTACATCTGTGATAGTAGAAAGAGCATCTTCAGTTACGCTCAGCCAGCTTTCTGCATCATTTGCATTCTTCTCATAATACTGGGACAGTTCTGTAACATTGCTGCGAAGGCGAAGCGCTCTTATTGCAATAACAGGATCATCAGATGGTCTTGTAAGCTTCTTGCCTGTAGCTATCTGAGTATTAAGATCATCCTCTGCCACCTTATTATTATTGATGTTATAGATTGAGTTATTGTGCATTATCTTGTTAGTAATTCGCATATAAAACCTCCACGCCCTTAATGCCTTATTTAAGAGCTACTACCTATGGAAATAAATGTCACGAAGTGATATTTATTTCCCGGAGTTAATTTCACAAAGTGAAATTAATCTCCCTTATACCCCAGTATTTAGTATCAGCTGATCGTACATCTCTGTCAGTGTCTGTACCACTTTCGAGCTTAGCGTATAAGCATTCTGGAACTTTACAAGGTTAGCTGCTTCTTCATCTTCGTCAACGCCCGATGTTGATAGCCTCTGATTTCCGATCGTATTTCTAAGAGCCGAATATGTTTTTTCCATAGTATCTGCATTACTTGTATTAAGCGATGCATCAGCCAGTATCTTATCAAGGAACTCTCCTGAAGTTGCTCCTCTGAATATCTCTTTGGAATTGAACATGTTACCAAGCTTTTTCATATTGCCAAACTCATCATCACCTTCTGTGATATCAGACTTGGTTGCAAGAATATTGGAATTGTGTTCCATTGCCGAATATACTGCAAAGTTATCAGCTGTGAGATAATAATATCCGTAGTTGGTTGTGGTAAGTTCTTCAAAAGTATACTGGGCAGGTGATGTATTACTGGATACTGTTCTGTCACCTGTTAGCATGTAGCATCCATCTTCTCCTGTTGATGTGTATCCTGTAGTAGTTATATTATTGACTTCTCTTGCGAAGTTCCTGATCCACTCATTCATCTGAGCCTGATAATACGGAACTCCCTGATAGTCTATAGACTTTCCGATATTGACGGTATCGTAAGTCCTTGACTGAAGCCTTGAAAAATCTACTGCGCGTCCTGTTTCATCATCAGTGTCATCTAGGGTAAATGTATAATTACTGTCTCCATCATAGGTCCAGCCTGTATATTCATAACTTCTGGCGCCTATCTGGATCACCCCCTGAGCAGGGAGTGTACACTGTGCCATATCCTTAAGATAATCATTGGATACAGATACTGTCATAGTATGAGTAAGAGGATTCCAGGCACCGCTTGTACCGTTGAAGAATTTCTGATTATTGCCATCTCTCATCTGAAGAAGACCGTAAAGCTTGCCGCCTATATTAGCATTATCCAGATCAAAGTTAGATATGAACTTGCCGCTTCCTTCTTCATAATTGCTTCTTGCTACTTTTATGTTATAAAGTCCTGTTATATCATTCTGGTTTATGGATTCATCTTCATCTCTAGCAACGCACACAAGCTTGTTATAGCTGTAGGTATCTACAAGGCACTGACCGCCTGCGACCCAGATCTCATATCTTGTGGCACCGGTATCTCTTTCAGGATCATTTTCATCTATAACATCAGTCTCTCTGACACTGACAGATATATATTCAGAAAGATGATCTATAAGAAGATCTCTTGTATCTCTAAGGTCATTGGCAGTAGTTCCAGTCATCTCGATGATATTGATCTGCTCATTAAGACTTGCAACTTCTTCTGCTATAGAGTTAATAGCATCACAGGTTGATCTTATCTCCAGATTGATATCATTTTGAAGATTCTGAAGATTTATGGACATTGTATTAAAGTAGTCTGTAATAGCTGTCATGGAAGCTACATATGTAGCCTTGGTTGTTGTAGTTCCTGCGGCAGTCATTACTGACTGAAGATTGGCCTGCATTCTTGAAAAAAGAGTTGAAAAGCCCGTCTCTCCATTGTCGTCAAGATACTGCTCTACAAGGCTTTGATAGTAATTTTTCTGAGAATACTCACCGTAAAGCTTTTCATTGTCACGGTATCTTCTGTCATAGAATTCGTCTCTTATTCTCTCTATAGCTACCGTATCAACGCCTGCTCCGGCGCAGCCGTATGTGGTAAATACCCTAAGAGCATCAGCAGCTTCCTGCTCAACCTTCTGCCTTGAATATCCATCAGTATTGGTATTCGATATGTTATTGGCTGTCGTATTCATTGCTGCATTTGCTGCCCTTAGGCCTGATGCTGCAATATTAAGTCCGAAAAATTGAGATGGCATATTATAAATCTCCTTAAATCAGCTACCAAGAGATGTAACTACATGTTCAAGCATCTCACTTACTACATTGATAAATCTGCTTGCTGCATTGTAAGCATTCTGAAACTCTATCATGAATTCCAGCTCTTCATCACTTGATACTCCTACTATCTGTTCTCTTGCTGCAGAGATAGTATTAACTGTGATGGTCTGATTCTCAGAAAGAGCTTTATTGATACTTCCCGTATTGGCAACCTGAGATACAAGAGCGCTGTAATATTCCATGAGGTCTATCTTGGTAGCTACATTGGGATTAAGCTTGTAACGTGGATTTGTAAATACTTCTTTTAATGCTGTTGCAGCAGCAGTATCTTCTTCTCCCTCGATGGTTACGAAAGTATTCTGGGTTGGCGTCTGAAGGAGTTTTTCATTAACCTCGGTATTAACGATAGTAAAACCTGTAAGGTTATTGCCTGCCTTATGAAAATCATCAATATCATAGATAAGGGCATCGTCATCATCTATCATGTTGAACATCACATAATCTGCAGGATTAGCCTTGCCCTTGCCATCTCTTAGGTTCTGAAGTGTAGCAGGATTGCTGGCTGCGTTCTCATACACATCATTGATGGCTGTTACTATGTTATTGAACATCTGGTCGAATTCTGCTTCTATATTCATTACAACTGACTGAGCTATATTCTTGTTATAATAAACTCCGGTCTCATCATCTGTAATATCATGATAGGTCGCATTGTGGTCACCCCTTGCAAGGAGTGTGGATCTTAGCTGTCCAACATCAGTATTGAGCTGAGTTGATACAGTTCTTGTGAGGTCGTATACATGAGCTCCGCTTATGTCAAGAACAGTATTCCCTTCTTCATCTTCATATTTTTTGGCTGCATATTCCCAATAAACTGTATTGTAGTTACATGGGCTTTCTTCAATGTCACATCCAAGATGATGTACATTATCAGAAAGAACAAACTGTGTTCCTTCGAAGTTAACAAGAACATTTCCAAAAATATCTTCTTCGTAAGTTATATTTCCAAGTTCTCCAAGTCTGTCAAGAAGACTGTTCCTGGCATCACGAAGATCGTTGGCATGCTCTACATAACCTGATTCTATGGCTACGATCTTCTGATTAAGTTCTCTTATTCCATCACCTATATCATTTATTTCATCAACAAGTTTTTTGACCTGACTGTTGAGATTCTCCTGATATTCTACGAACCCTTTGTAAACCGCTTTTGCACTTTCAACAAATTCCGAACACCTGTTCACGAAAGCAGCCTGGTTTACTGCGCTGGTGGGATCTTTTGCAAGCTCCTGCACCTGCTGCCATAGATTATTAAGATTATCTACAAATTCAGCACCGTTCATCTCTTGAAGAAGATCTTCCATCTGTTCAAGTGTTTCATAAGATATGTCATAAAACTCGCTACGTCCGCTTTCAAGTCTGTAAGAAGCATCAAGGAATACGCTCCTGACCTGCTTACAGTTAACATATGCAACACCAAGACCTGTCTGCTTATGAGAGATGGCAGGTTTTATATCTATAAGCTGATATTTTCTGTCACCTTGTGATACCTGCTGACGTGTATAGCCTTCTGTACTGATATTCGCAAGGTTATGTGCTGTTGTATTAAGAGCATTCTGTGAAGTTTGAAGGCCGGATACACCGACATAAAGGTTTGCCATTAACATAGGTCTTATCTCCAGTTAATCTTCTTTGACTTTGGTAAAAAAAAGCAGACACACCGAAGTGTTGTCTGCTTTTGTGAACTACCGAGTGAAACGTCCGGCACTGATCACATTAAGTGGTGGTCACTGCCTGGCATCGAATCTGCCCGAGTTTGTTCCTATAAGGGAACCCATGGTTCCTGCTGTTTTGTCATAATTAGCGGTTTCAGGAGCACTACCTGCCTGTTGCAGGATGTTCATTTCGAACTGAACCATTTCAAGAGACCCTTCTAGAAGTTCCTGATTCTGGCTGTTAACAATCCTGACATGTTGTGAGATACTCTTAAGCTTATCTCTTACCTGTGCCAGTTGTTTTTGCTCCGATGGCCGTTTATCCAGCATACGAACCAATTCGGTCAGTTTCAATGTCTTGACATCCTTGTTCAATACATTAGCAATATCCGTCATTACTTCGACCCTGCGCTTTTCCAGCTTCTGGATCTTACCAACGGCGATCTGCTCCTCATCCGTGATTTGCGAAAGTTTCTCGAGATCTCCGGCTGCAATTACCGGTGTCTTCTTACTCGATAATCCCAAAAGCTCGTCATATGCTATACATTCCTGATTCAAAACCTCTATCAGATCTTCCATCAGACTAGCCATGGGGTTATCTCCTTACGCTTTTTTTAATCTTTATGCAAATTCTGCAAGCATCTTATCAGCAAAATCATCTGCGCTGACATCGTATGTGCCGTTTTGTACCTGCTGTTTTAGAGGAGCAACGATGTCTTCTCTAATGTCAGGTGCATTCTTCACTGCCTGCTTAGCAACCTGGATATCTTTACCTAATGAAGAAATCTGGACATTATCTGTCTTTGTTGCCTTCTCGGTCTTTCCAGTGTGCTGTACCTTTTTTGTGTTATAAACCTGTTGTACCTGGTTGTAAGCTTCAATACGCATTGCTTTCTCCTTTCTGGGGAGTTCTTTTGGACCTCATTGTGTGCCTGGCTTTGCGCCCGGCCGGTAGCTCGCTGACCTCCTTGTCTCCAACGCGAACCCTACTTCTATTTCTACTACATTTATCGGTCGAACCCCAATTAACTTTAGACTGTGAAGGCATTATTTTAGTGCATTTAGGCAAGTTTGTTACATTTGAACATTTCCGCGCTGGATTACGGCCCCTAAATACTACACTTTTAATAGCCTTCGGTTTCCTCCCTATTCAAAACTATAGGGAAACGCTACATTTTATTGCTCGTTTCCTTGTCATCTTTGTCTTATAGGCTACACGTTCGCCGATTACGGCTAATCCTCCTTTCCCCTTAATACTGCAAGACCTCCTCCTTTAGGACTATTTTTTGCCCTGATAAAAAAGTTGTCTTTTTTATCAACGATCATGCAGTACGTTCTCTTTCTTTGAACTGACGCTTCTTTTCATAAAGCTCTATATCTGCACGGCGAAGGAGCTTTTTGATGGAACGGTTGTTCTGTTCATTGCGCACCCAGCCGATGGATATACTAAGATTGTATGGCTTTTTCAGCCTATGGTTCTCTACTGCCAGAGTCATGTGGATGTAATCACACAGATGCTCTGCGTCAAGATCAGATTCTGTCTCCATAACCACTATGAACTCATCTCCGCCGTATCTTGCTATAAAGGGTCTGCCCGGAACGCCTCCGCAGGCTTTCTTAAGGCAGGATGCAACTGCAATAAGAGCCTGATCTCCTTCTACGTGACCATAGGTGTCGTTGATGGACTTAAATCTGTTCATATCCATCATCAGGATACAGATTCTCCCTCTCATGGGAGTCGAAAGTTTGTACCACAGATATCCTGTAAGCTCATTTCTGTTATTGAGCCTTGTAAGAGGGTCAAGTGATATAAGCTCATTTTGGTTATCATTATAAAGTGCCACCATGTACAGAAGCAGCGTTGCTATTGTAAGTGTCTGCGTCTTATCAATATAAGCTATGATAGTCAAAGCTGTAGATGGAATAAGACACATTCCGTCTTCCAGAATTTTCTTCAAAGTCCTGTTTCGCATATGTATTTCTATATCAAGAAAACTATAAGCGTAGACTACCATCTGCACAGCTATTACCAAAAACACTGCAATATACAGTCCACTAAAGGACTTATCAAGGAGCCTTATAAAAGTATTGTCAGCGTCTTCAAAAAAGTGGCCTATAAGATCTGTTCCAAGGAGAAAAAGGCATAGAACAAGTATCCTTAAGTAGTTTCTTGCTTTTCTTTTGTTAGAGTGATTTCTTTTGATATTGGCTAGAATCATCGCAGACAGTCCTATTCCGAACAGGCGGAATACGACATAACAAAAATTCTCTTCCATACCGGTTTTTCTCCCTTCCCGCCGGCAGGATCCTCCTGATCCTAGTCCCCCGGCATAGTCCGACTGCAATCAGATGCTTTTGTCATGTAACAGTCTGTATTCGAACTCTTACTGCCACTTATTATCAGCAACTGATATTACCCTTTTTACAGTCGTTCCTTAAAAACCCCTATACAGAAACATTATCGGATGATTTTGAAAATACTTAACCCCTTTTTTGAAATTTTTTTAAAAAAATAAAGCTTCCCACTTTAAAAGCAGGAAGCCTATATTAAAAATCCAAAAAATTATTACTGAGCTTTGCCCATCTTATCAGATTCACCCTGAGTCATCTCAAAGTCTACACCTGTTGGATTAGGAAGCTCATCTTCGAACTTGTAGTCCTTGCCGGGAAGTACTGCATTAAGAAGGATACCTACAAGTGAACCTGTTGCAAGACCTGAGAGTGATACTCCGCCAAAAGGAAGCGGAAGTGAACCTGCTGATGAATAGCTGATTCCGATTGTAAGAACCATGATCATAGCTGCAACAAGTACGTTACGACTCTTAGAGAAATCTACATGTGTCTCAACAAGGTTCCTGATACCAACTGCAGAGATCATACCATACAGAATAAGTGAGATACCACCTATTGTGCCGCTTGGCATTGTCTCGATGATAGCTGCAAACTTAGGACAAAAGCTCATAAGTACAGCAAATCCAGCTGCAATCCTTATTACAAGCGGATCATAAACCTTAGTAAGTGTAAGAACACCTGTGTTCTCACCATAAGTTGTGTTAGCAGGAGCTCCGAAAAGTGATGCAATAGCTGTTGCAAGACCATCACCTATAAGTGTTCTGTGAAGTCCGGGATCCTTGATATAATTGCGGCCTGTAGTTGATGATATAGCTGAGATATCACCGATATGCTCCATCATAGTAGCAAATGCGATCGGAACGATAGTGATAACTGCTGTGATAAGAACACCTGAATCAAAACCCTTAGCAAAGAGTGAAAAAACTGTATTGTCAAAATGAACAGGGAAGCCTATCCATGCAGCACTTGCAACCTGTGAATAATCGATCATCTCAACTCCAAGAGCGTCCATTATTGCAGATACAAGATATGAACCGAGAACTCCCAGAAGGATAGGAACTATTCTCACAAGACCTTTACCCCATATATTGCAGCAGATAACTATTGCAATAGCTGTTATAGCAGGAATCCAGTTCCAGTTATCAGCACAGTTGTTAATAGCAGATGGGGCAAGATTAAGACCAATAGCAATGATGATAGGACCTGTAACAACAGGAGGGAAGAACTTCATGACTCTTCCTGCACCAAAAGTCCTAAAGAGAAATGCAAGAACTAAATATAAAAGACCGGAAACAGCAACACCAAAACATGCGTACGGAAGTAACTCTTTATTAGAAGAACCGTCACTAAGAAGCGGTGCTACTGCGGCATAACCACCAAGGAAAGCAAATGAAGAACCAAGAAAAGCAGGAACCTTACGTCCTGTAATAAGATGAAAAAGAAGTGTACCAAGACCTGCAAAAAGAAGTGTTGTCGATACATCAAGACCGGTAATAATAGGAACAAGAACTGTTGCTCCGAACATCGCGAACATGTGCTGAATTCCCAGAACCAGCATTCGCCCGGTTCCCAGCGTACGAGCGTCATAGATGGGCTCGTCAAAGGTTTTGGTATTTTTACCCATATTTATCCTCCCTATATTTGTTGAATAATGTTTGACTACTTGTTCAAACCCAAATATATTATAACGGACATTTTTATAATTTCAACTTAAATTTTATCAAGTTTACTTCCCATTTGGCCGGTGACATATCCGAGAAAATCTCGCCAATGCAAAGTGGGAAGTTTTTTAAAAAATCCGAGCAGATTCAAAACTATCGAAACTGCCCGGATCTCTATCTTTCTTATACTATTAGTTGTACTTCTTAATATGAGTCAGTATCAGGAATAAGCCAGATCCACGTGCTGTATGATGCCTGCCTGTCCGTCTTCATGAAGGAATACTCCTGATGATCTTACTACGCCATTAATGCCGCCGCTTAAAATATCTTTAGAATATGTAGAAAATTCTGTTCCGACTTCGCCAAGGTATATAGCTCCAACGTCTGCTTCTTTCAAGGTTAGAAGTTCATCTCTTCCGCTATCATCTTTGATCCAGACTTTAAGGGCTGCCCAGGTGTTCTCGTCATTTTCATCTATCCAGCCGTTATGATCCTCGTCAAGCTCGCGAAGTTCTCCAAAGCCGTCACCTGTCGCTGCTCCAAACAGTTCGCTTCCATCACCTATTACGCCGTCGCCGTTTCTATCCATTGCCAGAAATCCTGCCCCCTGCCCCAGCATCTTGACGTTCTCCTTCTTGCCATCAAAGTCTAGGTCAAAATAAAAAGACTGATCTGATATCTCACTGACATCGTTTCCTACATGTATTACCAAAGGATCCATTAAAAATCCCTGCATAGCTCCAAGATTAAGCTCAGAATAACTTATAAACTCTCTGGACATTCCAAAGTTAACATCAAAATCTATGATCCTTCCATCTTCTGTTACTGCTCTTCCTGCAGCACTAAACTCGGTAGCTTCTGCTTCATAGCTTGTAAGAGAATACGAGCTTGCACTTCTAAAAAGCCCCGCATTGCCATCAGATATCGCATTTAACTGATTAGATATATTTCTGGAAAAAGAATCCCAGCCTTTCCCGCCAAGATTCTGGACAAGCTGAAGTATGATCCTAAGAAGATGAACATGGATCATATCCATTGAACTAAGATTATCCTCCTTAGTTTTGACTACAGGATCTTTAACTTCAATGTCATGATAAGCTCCCGGATTCATATAAAGTCCTGAATTGTCTACGTCCAATAGTTTCTTATCTTCGTCAGACTTTACATACGTATCCCTGATCTTTTCAGCTTTTTCCTCCTTACTCGTCAGATTAAGTCCTGATGATAGTCCAAAGGGCTTTGCCACATCCTGAGATCTGTAAGTAGTATGCTCATGCTTACTACTTAATTCAATACTACTTGCTGCAATTCTCATAATAACGCCTCATGTCTTTCCGGAGGTGCTGTGCAAGGATGTAATAAGTGCATTCTTAGAAGTACAGGGATGTGCTTTCTAATTGAACGCATCAAAAAAGCGCCTCCACAAAAAGTTTAAGTTACTATCTTCCGTGAAAGACGCTATCCTTAGCTTCTGGAACTCCGTCCCGTCAAAGATACCCGTTGATGTCCTTAGTAAAAATTATTACCACAACAACAATTCGAATACTGTAACATAATTCCATCGTTACATATCTTATATCGGAACTGCCCATTATTTTTTTATATTCGTTATGACCAAAAAATCCCTACCAAATACAGCCAGAGTGCCCAATAATATCAGATCTGTCCGCGAAGGATCTTCTCTGCATTCTCGACACGCTCTTTAGAAGGAGCCGGAGTATCTTCAAGTGTATACTTGATTCCAAGTTCCTTGAACTTATATACGCCAAGATTATGATAAGGCAGAACTTCAATCTTCTGGACATTACCAAGTGTCTCGATGAAAGCTCTTGTCTTTCTAAGTGCTTCATCATCATCTGTGATACCTGGAACCAGCACGTGTCTGATCCAGATAGGCTTATTAATATCAGAAAGATATCTCATTCCATCAAGGATATTAGCATTATCATTGGCTGTAAGATCCTTATGAGCCTCGGGTTCAATATGCTTGATATCTACAAGAAGGAGGTCTGTAACCTTCATGAGCTCTTCAAATTTAGAGAAGAAAGGCTCCTGTCTTGTAAATGGCTGAAGAGCTGTATCAATACAAGTATTGATTCCACGCTTTTTAGCCTTAGTAAAAAGCTCTAAAAGAAAATCTATCTGTAAAAGAGCCTCTCCGCCGCTTACTGTTATGCCACCATCATTGCCCCAATAAGTCTTGTAGCGCTCTGCCTTGTCTAAGAGCTCATCTGCATCAAGAAACTGTGTGTCTTCACGCTTTGGTGCCCATGTATCAACATTGTGGCAGTATCTGCATCTCATATTGCAGCCCTGAAGGAAAATAATATATCTAATGCCCGGACCATCTACAGATCCAAATGTTTCAATTGAATGTACTGCGCCTTTCATGTAATCTCCTTTGTACTCAAACTTCCCACTTGATCAGTGAAAGTAAATTATACCGCATCCTATTCCCAAATCAAGTGGGAACCTTCAGTTTTTAAAAAAGGACTGCAAAGATATTATGTTTCCTTGCAGTCCTTTTCTTATAAGCTTACGCTCTTAAAGTCTATTATAACGACACATTAGAGTGATTCGTGACATGTACGAGCAATAACGTCGAGCTGCTGCTCCTTTGTCAGGTTGATGAACTTAACAGCATAACCTGATACACGAATTGTGAAGTTAGCATACTCAGGCTTTTCAGGATGCTCCATAGCGTCGATGAGCTTGTCCTTACCGAATACGTTAACGTTGAGGTGGTGAGCACCCTGCTCGAAGTATCCATCAAGAACACCAACAAGCTTGTTAGCTCTCTCCTCATCATCGTGTCCAAGAGATGAAGGGTTCATTGTCTGAGTATTAGAAATACCGTCAAGTGACCACTCATAAGGAACCTTTGCAACTGAGTTAAGAGATGCAAGAAGT